>Ga0307509_10003017_pt1 | contig 26313 bp, 16 predicted proteins | sample 10_EM_MG_FD_202245 | JGI IMG/M metagenome (GOLD analysis project Ga0307509, IMG submission 202245) | Populus trichocarpa ectomycorrhiza microbial communities from riparian zone in the Pacific Northwest, United States - 10_EM | ecosystem: Host-associated > Plants > Roots > Unclassified | place... | reverse complement strand
CCAACCAATTAATGTATCATATTGGTTATTTGAATGCAAACTCCCTACCAGATGGGAAGTTTGCACAGGCAATTAGCCTCCTCGAAGAATCCTTTGACTTTCTCTTTATCGCGGAACACTGGTTCATCTCTCACCAATTCCGACTCTCTCATCCACTTGTTTATTGTTCAACACCACGTCCCCCTCGACCCGCAAATCAAGCACCCTCTGGCCGTCCTCATGGTGGTATCTACCTTCTTTTTAAAAGCCACATACGTTCACTTATTCAGTCTACCACCCAATCAACCTACTCAATTACAGTTTCTCTTCCCGGTTTCCGCTTCGCTGCAGTCTACTACCCCCCATACTCAATCTCAAAGGAAAATTTAAAATGCAATCTATCCAATCTTGCCCCGATCAACCTCTTGGTTGGTGACATCAATACAACCTTTTCTCCAAATTCCTCTAGCTCAAGCAATATAACGGGTTTCAGAAATTCCAGTCGCTCAATTCTCTTTCAGTCCTGGGCAATCGACTCCAATATGTTCCACATTGCCGATCCAAATTTACCCTCAATTTCACACACAATTCCTGACCATGTCTTTGTCTCAATTTCACATCAATCAGATATCAAACTCTCCCTCGTTAGTACTGAATCTATTCAGTTTCGCACCGATCACCAATACCTTTTACACATTCAATATTCCAAGACCCCTCCTTACACATGTCAAACCCCACCAACTCAATCGTCATATACCGACTTCCCTCATCCAATTCGCTTCCATATTCAACGTCTCAAAAAGCCTGAAATCCTCCGAGCATATCAGAAAAACTGGGGTGCGATGGACAAATTCTTCAACTCCTTTAGAGGTTCAGAATGCTTTGATGTGGACATGTTGGATGCAATTATGTGTTCCACTGTTCATGCTATCGCGGAGAGCACTCTTGGTACATACGAATCTGAGGAATCTAGAAAGAAGGAGGACAAAGCCGGAAAGATACTAGCAACACAGTTGGATATGAACTCTAGTATTCAGCTCCTCAAGCGTGCCCAACGCGCTTCAACTGCGGTTACTCAACTAGTCAGCTCAACCATACAGTCAACCCCAATGCAAGAGTGTATCGATCACTATTCCAAAGTTTTCAATTCTCCTCAACCACCTGTCACCAATACTCAGCTACAAGATCTTCCTGGACAGCAAACCACTTCCTACACCTTACCTATTGCAAAATCCTGTACTGTCTCAGATACGGATCCCATCCATCAGGTTCCTGATGAAGCCACACTACTTGCGTCTGGTCTTCTTGATTATATTTCCACTGATAAGATCAAGATTCAACTTGGCAAAATGTCTACTACTGCCTCTTGTGGAGATGACGGAATTACTGTCCTCATGCTTCGTTACTTGGTGGATACAAGTTTTATCCAACATCTTAACAAGCTTTTTGTTGCTTGTCTAAGAAAGGGAAAAACACCACAACGATGGAATCAATCCATTGTTTATCCCTTATGCAAGGACAGAAATAAGCCATATACAGTAGTCAACTCACGTCCAATCAGTCTCCTCTGCCTCTTCCGCAAGATATTTGAATCGTTGATACTTCCTGTCGTCATCTCCTCCGGAAACATGCCTTATGCTAGTAGTCAGGCTGGCTTCCGTTCAGGCTATTCGACTCTAACCAACGTTCTGACACTACACCACCAGATTGAGGCCGATGCGGGATCACATATTGTATTCCTGGATTTTGCTTCCGCCTATGACAAGGTTGCCTGGAATCATCTGGAGAGAGAACTCAAAAACCAAGGAATCAACTCACTGGTTCTTCAACTTATCCATCAGCTCATGTTCAGAGATATGCGATTTTCAGTTATTGTCAATGGGTGTCAGTCTCCTTTGCAAAAGCGAAATCAAGGGCTGCTTCAGGGATCACCATTATCGCCAACCTTATTCAATCGATTTATAAACAGCCTATTGGAATCCCTAAACTGGGAATGCCAACCCTCCTTTCCATCAGCCCTCTTCTTCGCAGATGATGGTGTTCTCATCTCACCAACTTTGCAAAAGGCCCAAACCCTGGTCAACCTCTCTTCACGTTGGGCTGAACAACATGGAATGTCCTTCAATATATCTAAATGTGGGTACCTTCGGACTCACACTGCATCCAAGATACAAATGCCACCGGCCATCAGACTCGATCATCAGGATATTCCTCAGGTTCAATCTTACAAGTATTTGGGTGTCATGTTTTACTCAAAGGGTATAGACTTTGATGCTCAAAGTACACTGCTTAGTGAACGGGTTCAAAGAGTGCTAGGTGCTATGAGATGGTATTCATCAACTTGGTGTCCTCGGATTCGATTCAACATTCTTAAGTCAATCCTTCTTCCCACACTTGAATATTCTCTCCCTCTTCTTTATTCACATTACCTCCGAGATCGCACCTCTAAGAGTTGGAAAACAATCAGTCAAGCGTACTACAATTGTCTCCAATGGATTGCAGGTGGTACTGCTAATCGGCCTCATGTTACCTGTCATCTTCTCGGTCTCCTCCCCTTCAAGCAACGTGCACAACACCTTTATTCTCGCTTTTATCTTCACCTCATGTCCATGGATGTCAACAACCCTTTACGTACCATCCTAGACAAGAATGGATGGTATCCCAAGTCGAATACCAGAAAGCCTGTTCACAAGCATGATCCTCTCCTATTTCAATTCCTCAATCCTCCTGCTATCTTCACACCACACCTCTCAAACCTTCAGCAAACCTCAATCCCTCTCCTCCGTCACAATATTCTCAAAGATCTCGAGCTTGAGAAATACAACTATATACGTGCTCTCGACTCAAAATCGCCCAAGCTCCTTCAAATTTGTCAACCTGGAATTACAGACCGTGTGCCTGGACTAGACTGCGATGTTGTACTCATAGCTCCTGCTGCGGATCAGGCTAGATTCTTGGCATGGCGTCGTGGGGTATTTGGCTGGGGTCGAAAATGTGTCTGTGGTGAACGCTTTGACAGAGGACATACTACTTGTATGCCCTACCCAGATCCTGGCCTGACAGCAGATCAACAATTCATTCTCAATATTGATCGCTACATACTTGATAATGATATCAAATATCTTATCATCGATTTCCTACTCAACAAACGGCTCTGGGACAAGGCACGAATCATACTCGACTTTTGGACAACCACCATGTCCAATGCACTAAGAGCTAGTGCTACACCAGAATAGCTCCTATTATATTTCAAACATATAAAATATTTTCCCCATCTTTCACACTTGCTTATTTGTTTTCCGTTATCTCTCTTATACTTTCTTATCCTTTTTCATTCTGTTATTTTTCTCTAATATCTTTTTATCATTTTCTCGAGATTTTTTCTAACTTGTTCTTTGATTATTTTGACTTCTTTATCATATTTTCCCCTTATGTTTCATTACAGTTTATATTTTCTTTTCTGTTCAACTTGCTCCTCTATTCTTTATCTTATCTTCTATCAATTTTCAAAAGTTAGTTCTATATTTTTCTCATTTCTCTCTCCTATATACATACATTATCTATCCTACTAAAAGTTTTTTCTTTTTCTTGCACTTCTTTCACTTGCTTCTTCTCTTATATATTTCTCTCTTTTATTGGCCATCGGGTGGGGCCTTGTACCCCTGACCTCGTTGCCTATGCGTGGGTCTCAAACACGTAGACGGGTTCCTGTTGAGCTACAGACTCTGTTCTGTTATCTTAAACAATTCCTAAGAGTACTACTACAGAGGTAGTAGTACCTACCTCTCTCACTGCTCCTGTCTGACTACAAGCTGCGAAGTGGTCTGGTTAATGGCTACGTTCATCTCAGATGTTGCTACCTTGGTAGTTATCTTCTTACTTGTTTTGTATCCTCCCTGGACCCTTCCAACTGTTGCTCAGCTGAGGTGGTAGTACTGGCCTCTCAGCCTGATGTAGGCCTTTTGTACATCGTGTAATATGTGCTGTCATAAGTTGCCTTCATCTCAGATGTCTCTACCTTGCTGTAGCTAGCTTCTCACTTGCTGTGTTTCTTGTTCAGACTCTTTACTGCTGATCTCGTTTTGATGGTAGTTTAGCTTAGTTTTGCTCTTCTCCTGTCCCTAGCTTTCAAATATACTTAACTCCTAACCCTAACCCTGATCATATCTTTGTTATAGGCATGGCCCTCTATACTGATAAAGAAGGTGAGAACATCAAGGTCAAGATTCTACCTGAATATAGTGACTATGCAGATATATTCAGTCAGGAAAAAATAAGGACTTTACTACAAAATACGATCATGATATTGACTTGATTCCTGATTACGGCCGTCGATAACCACCCAAACCGCCACGAAGCTCAGATATTGATTTTACTATTTCAGATAAGCGAAACCGATAAAAAAGGAAAAACAAGAAAGAGAGAAAAATAAATAAATAAAATAATTTGTTATGTATTATAAGCGCCCGTTTACCTAACAATCTAGTTTCAAAATTTTAGTCAAAAAACAAGAGGGCACCCTATCTCAACTAAGATTGATATGTGATAGAGGTGACAAAAATATTTAGCTAATTTTCTACCGTCCCAAATTCTTGTATCAAGACAGTTAAAGGATAACAGTACTATCAAGGGGTGTGAGGCGAGCCCAGGTAACAAAAGACAGCATGTTACTGTAGTTAAAAACGAGGTACCTGTGGGTACCACGCTAGTCGTCAACCCCCAATTGGCCATTGTCGCCATTTTCTGCTGCTAGCCGGCATGCATTAATGGACATGGAGAACACAATGAACCCTACCCAAGACCAAACAGCCATCCAATAGCATTGACATTACCAATAATATTCCATTAAGATAGAAAGCAATACACTTGACAACCTGTTTGAGAAAATTTGAAGAAAATTTGAAGAAATTCAGTCTATATAAATAATTAAAAACGAGTGATAATTGGTGATAGCGGGATTCTGGTTTTGGATAAAGAGAAAACAAATTAACAATATATAGAAATAGAGGGGAAGTCATACCAAACAACTAGGGCTCTATGTCTGTATCATCATCTCCACTTATAGCATCTGGACTTTGAATACTGTTATCAACTGTATAGGCAGTTAAAATATGATCTAGTAGAATTGCTTCTCCCGGAATTGTTAAGGTCTCAACATTGGTGGTAACTGGCGGGGTCCAATTATAAGCTCCTTCAGGTAGTAAAGAGCGTGATAGGCTAAAACTACTGGTAAAAACCTCATCTTGTGGTGTTATGCGTAATACGTGATATACCTTTTGGTGCATAGGAGTACCATTAGCGAGGTGATTTGAAAGGGAAATAGGTGAGTCTAAGGACAAGTTGCAAGCTTTTAGTCGAGCACAACACCAGACAATGTTGCATCAGGTAGAAATTCTTCAGGGTCTAATAATATCAAAATTAGCCACAGAAAGGAAGACCCTAATTGACTAATAATAGCAGAATGCTGTTACCCTAGGCAGAAACTTCAGCTTCCAACTTAGTAAGAAGGATATGATCTGGATTCAATTGATAATCTTGAACACCTGAAGGAGGAGTAAAGTACAGTACACTTGACTTGCCAGTAGGTAGACCAGGACGGTTTTTCTGATAGCGAATGCGGTGGTTGTTCTATAATGTGACAAAGTTATAAATTTCTGTATGGATAATTGGAAAGTACACAAAAAGCAAGGCGATTTTATCAGCCTCTGAATCTCTAAATAACCCTGATGAGCCCAAATTGTCAAAAGTAATTCTTCTTCAATATTAGCCAATATACAAGCGAGAAGCAGGAGTCAGCAGCTAAAAAAAGAATATGTGAAGTGAAAGAGGAAAATCTTAGGTATATAAGAAGCATGGATTGTGGGTAGCAGGCACTGAACTAGGGTATTCTGCGCAAAGGGGAATAGATATTTGGATATAACAGTAGCGGTAAAAAACCTGGTCACTAGCGACACAAGATATTTAAAAGAAAAAGTGCTTATACCTTCCATATCAGAGTTTGACTCCTACTCATGTGCTGCCACCATGCCTCAATTCGGTGATTTAATGTAGATGTACCATACCACCATATTTTGTGAAATTCTATAGTAGGATCCAATGCCTGATAAAGGTGCCAATGTGCGCTAGCCATCATTATGGTCTTTGTACCACAATCGGAGCGAATAGAATTGGGTAAAGTGTTTGTTTGCCTAACCACCTCTAAGTACTGACGTAGGCAAAATATACCTGTTCGTGCAGAAATTCCCACATATATCCAAGGAATATAGCTAGAGACAGCAGTATTAATACATTAGCAAATGTAGCTAAGCGCAATTGAATCAGAGAGCATATAGGCATTAGTTCAGGCGATCACAGGAGTATATATCAACCACAAATACATCGTATCCAGCCATCCATGTGAGTCTCCCTTATTGTTAAATCACCGGCGCTGTCCCAGCACTCGGATCATTCACCGTTCAGTCCTCTTCCCGGCGAACCTTGCGAGCAGTGGGGCCGACCCGGCACGAAGGCCGTGAAGTAAGGCGGTGAAGGACTGGGGTAAAGGATAGCGGTGAAGAATGTACCGAGCTAAGAGAATGGTGTCAGAAGCGATGGAAATGGTGTGATTGTGTTCGGGGACTCCTGGAAGAGTCACCTATGTTTTTTGTATTTAAAGTGTTTGGAAAACCCGTAGTTGTAAGAAAAATAGGTCACTGAAATACAAGTCTATCTTCAATATCTTTTGCTCTATCATACACTTCTTTGTTCTTCTTCACCGGTCAAGCTCATTCGCCTTCTATCCAGATCTCATAACATTATCCCTTTCCGCCGTTACTGCTCCCAAACTAACTAAAGGAAAACAAACACTTTTCCGCCTCCAGGCTTTCAGCTCTTTCCGTCTGACCTCACAGTGTTTCCGCTTCTCTCGAGGCTTTCCCAAAAGCTGCACGATCCCAAAACTATCGCGCATTGCTGCATTCACAATGCTTTCCCGAACGTCCAAACAAACCGCCTGAGGCCGAACCGTATACCCGAAGCCAACGATACTCTCCGAAGACCAATCCATACCCGGATCCTCAACGCATATCTAAAACAAAAAAACCTATACACGAAGCCCGAGCCATATGCTTGAATCCTCGCCGCATTGCCAAAGCCAGACAAACATGCGCGCTCCCGCAAGCTAACTAAACAAAGGAAGTATCAAGAGAGTATGGCGAGCAGCACCATTTCCTATACCTTCCCTTTCCGCTAAGCTAGGACACTTGTCTGTTCTCTTTCACGAACATGCCCTTTTTTCTCTTCCGCAGACTCCCATGCCAGCAAAAGAACGACAAGTATTACAAACACTTTCCACTTTTCATAGCCTCTGTATTCCTTCTGACTCTGGAGCGATCATCGATCTCAAGTCCATATCCGAAGGCTTTTTCTCAACGATCAGAGATAGGCTGTCCATAGGCTGCGCATGCCGAGCAGCATCAAGGACCTCCAACACTAAGCGTTATTTACAGCCGCGATTTTTTCTGGCCCGTCTGCTGAGTCCCCGCTTTCATTGACCCCTCCGATGTTACACAAACCAAAATCCCCAGATCTCATCTTTGTTGAGAATCACCGGCAATCATTCAGCACGAATGCGAGTTTCTTTGTACCTTTCCTACTTTTCTTAGTCTTTAGCTACCAGTTCCTTTGTCAATCATTATCTATCGCGGAGGAGGGACGAGTATACCTGGTTTGTATGCTAGTGGAAGGATTCGCAGACATGGCCGGAAATGCTCTGAGAGCAAAGCACTGAGTGGGTGGGTCAGAACACAGTGTGTGTAGGGAAGTGCCATTGTCTCTGGAAAGATTCCCGCCAACGAAGATGTGTGGTGAAGTTCTCTGTATTTAAACCTCCCATTCCGCAGTAGATATTTAGAAGTTAGCAAGTAACAATCCGAAGAATATACAGCACTTACCTCCTCTCATACACTTTCTTTCTCTCTCTCTCTCATTCGCCTATCTCCGGCAATCGGCACCTCATAACAGCATATATGAGCACTAGCTTGACAGGGCCGGCCGGATTAAGGATGATTATTAGGAACTATCTCAAGAGAGAGATTTAATTGAATTGTCTTTGTGGACACTGCATCCATCTAGACAGCGGCTCATGATGTCAGCCATGGGAGCGGCCATAGACTCTTGCGTAACCTTCGGGGAAGCGCTCCCCATGTATTCCACCATGAGTTGTCATGTAAGTTACCTGGTTCTCGGTAACAAACGTGAGAGAAAAGCGTGAGAAAAACCCCCAGGACAGCATAGCTACCAGATTTCACCCGCTCAATGAAACCTTAGCGAGTAAGTTAAGCGACAACCCCAAAGCTTCGAAGAGAACTTAAGCCGAAAACGCCGCCAACGCACGCCTATGATGTTAACAGACCTCACCCCGATGCCTGACCACTAGAAGGAATGGGGATAGGAAATTATCGTCTAAATTTTGTTGGGGGTCGTTAGATGATGCTCTGCATGATCGAGTCATTGTTTCATTGTGCGGACAGCCCCCGAGAATGCTCTCAGGATTGGAATTGATACATCCGCCGGAAGGAAAATAAAAGAGTCGGATGCATGAAGGCTAATGAGTGGTCAGAGTCTTTATGGTGCTTATATTTCCTTTTATTAGAATGACAACGCGCAAGGAAAGTTGAAAGGAAACTTGACTGAAAGAGAGTAGAAATGTGTGGCGATCCATGGAAGGATAGGAGGGTGATTTCGTTTATCATTTATATCTGCTCCTGTCTTCACCGTTTGGAAGGTTAGAGAGATAGAATAGATATATGAAGTGATGGCATTGTTATCACAGTAGTAGAGCACTGCTATAGGAGCAGATATACCGCAGGCTGATAGGCAGCGCGGGCATGTATGGAGGAACACAGAAGTGTGGACGGGTGAACGTTCTAGGGCAAGCACAGATGATTAGGGCATATGCGGAGACATATGGGTATCACATGTAGAGAGCTGTGCTTTCCCTACTAGAGGGAACTGTAGCTAGCAACCTCCATAGACAACGCAACTCAATACAACTCCAACATCTCCTCCGTTCAACACATTCCTAACGAATCGTGCAACTACCTCCATCATGAAGAGGAGAACTTTTCCACTCCATCCCAAAGTCGTCCATCATATATTATGTCCTAGTCGAAGTCCTATTTTTATTGCTTTAGTTCTCGACGTGTAAAAGAATTTAACATTGAAAAAAGTCAAATGAGTAATAAAACATCCTTATTAACTATCGTAGATATTTAAGTAATAATTAGTTTATAGAGGGCGTAGCAGATGGAGACTTTAGTCGGGCGACTTTAACGGTTGGATAGAGGGGGGAGGAAACTGGCAGTGAGGTTTCTCTTTTTTTCAAGGTTGACGGCCAAGTGGCCTGAGCAGGAGTTGTTTAAGATTATCTAAATCTACAGGGCCCAATGGAGAAAATGCGATATAATAATATGTCACTCGATCACGAGGGGAGATAACCATTGACGTCGAGGTCGTATTTATTCATTCGGGGGGAACTGGAAACATTTTAAAGAAAGACACTACTACTAGGAGCCGATTCCTACTAAGATATCCAAGTCCCCGTTGTTTCCAACCTAACCCTTTCCTCGCGAAAACAAAAAAAAAAACAAAGCAGCAGGCGTGATACCCAAGGTCGAGAGCCGTCCTTAACCGATGGCCCAGGTTAAGCCCCTTATCTAGACTTAGTTAGTCGGGAGAGAGGTCTGATACTGCTTGTAGGTCTTTCCAACGTCGGAACCCCACTCAGCAATCTGGCCGGGGGCGACTTGTACGTAGGCTCTAACGGACTGGGTACTGCCAGCAACCCAGGTGGCGGCGGCGGGAGAGAACGGGATGGCCTCTGTGAGCTGCTTCGTCGCGGTCCAGCCGCCATCGGTATTGAATTCGGTCACACAGAGCTTGTTATCACGGTCGATGGTGAAGACACGGTGTTGGTCCTTTTTGGCCGAGTTGTCGTACGAAGCGCAGGCAATGTACGCACAAGGGTCATACACGAGCTGTGACTTGAAGGCACCTTTGATGAGAAGATTTAGTAAAGGCTCTAGGCTCCGATTATTCAAAGCATGAGCGGCTTACCATCTCTCCACTGAGAGGCGTTTGCCATAACATACCCACCGAACTTGGTATCGGGTTTCTGGTAGAAGAGCCAGTGCCAATAGCCTTCACGGGGGACAGTCGTGCAAGCGATGCTGGTGGCCTGCATACCGGCGGGGAAACTGTGACCAGCGAACCAACCTGCGCTGTCAAAACTGAGTTCACGAATAATGTTTTGATTGTCCTGATAGTAGACACGGATGTGCAGGGTGCCACCGTTCATGAAACTGATGGCTGCAAGGTTCGAGTAATGGGCGGCGGTAAACCTTCCGGTAAGTCCGCCGTCATACCAGCTGCCCTTGCTCGCGCTCCAGCAGCGCTGAGGGTGAGATATTTGTTAGTTGTGTCAACTGGATATGAACGTGCAAGGGTGGAAATACCTCAACAATCTTGTTATCTTGTCCTACGTAGTAGACACGTTCCTAGGCTGTGTAAGTATTTTCTGAAACTACAGACTGTGGATAGCTCATATACCTCATTCCCACTATCCCAACCAGTGATTGCCAATCCATTGTTGAGATCGGCCTTACCAACGACTCCGTTGGGGCTATTCTTCCAAAATCCAGCCTCGTAAAAGGTTTGCTTGATATTGCCAGACTTGTCTTGGTAGCAAACATGAAGGTTGGTCCCTTTGGAAGAAGTGAAGCTGTAGGAAGCGAGAGGAGAACGAACAAGAATAGTAGAAGCGTCCATGATGAAAATGGTTTTCTTTTACGAAGAAGTTTAAAATATAAAGTGTCTGTCTTAGATGGAGAAGTTGGTGGATAGCGAGAGAGCTGATGTGGAGAGAGCCTGGGGGGAATTTTGTCTTTATATACAGTTTTTTCGAAGGGTCTTCAGCCTAGAGCTCCTTCTATTTTTCTGGCATGAACCACAAGATGGGAGGTTGAGGTCTCAGCTGGGCTCACGCGTAAGATGCAGGTGAATAGTAGAATGGGTAAATGAGGGGTGAAGTGATACGAGGGTCGGAAGCCCGCAATCTCGAGGTAGGTAATTGGAGGGAAGGGAGGATGCGGAGGTGGACCCTTGAGTGACTGTAGAAACTACATCGAGCTGAAATTACCGCATGGAAGAAGAATTAGAGACGCAAAGGTGGAGGAGAAGCCCGTGTGCTTCCTACATCTGATATGCAATATGAAGGAACTTAGTTTTTAGAGAGCGACGCTGCGAATGGAGAAGGAAATTCTGATGGTAACACTCTTCTACGATAGATCCCTACAAAACACCAGGACTTCCCGCCCCGGCAGGAAAAGATGGACCTAATTGAATGATTTCTCTTTCCTCCCTAATGAGGGAAGCACGTTCCCTCACAGAATACTTTTTGGAGAGTCTCAAAACCTTAACAGCCACACCATGTTCGTGTATGTGAGTTATTATTTTATGTTACCCAGTAGATCATAAATTCTCCTCTGGCAGGGTACTAGATCGTCCCGGTTAAACACCACTCAAATTTAGTCCCTGCATCTGCCAAAGTGGCTGCATTAGGGACTATTGTATCAACCTCTCTTCGGTAGATACTTTGATGCCCCGAGTAGGCAGCAGCAGAAGCCGGGGTGCCCAGGCTGAGATATTACTACTCTTTCTTATACTTGATTGCCCTCCATGCTTCTTTCAAGCGCAGGCTCCCTCCATCATACTCCCGCAAACGAGAACTTCCAACTTCTTTACTCAATGCTCCCGGATTTGGCAGTAATGCTCATCAGTGCTTAATGTCTTACCTCGCCGCATTCTGTGTCCGGGTATCGGCACCAGAGGACCTTTATGCGTTTAATGGTAAGTAGAGAGATCCCCTAGCACGTGAGGGTAAGTTAGTTAGTGATGGCTTGCGTTGTGACGACTGTGTTGACTGCCTAAGAACCGAATTAATGGAGTTTGGGCTTTGTAGATTGGTGAAGAATCCTCGATATCTCTACTTGCTAGAAAGTGTGACGATATTTCTTTGCTCGATACTGTTTTGACCAAAAACCGAGAGAATTGGCTATCTGCGCCCACACTAATCAAGTTTTAAGCGTTCAGTATGAACCAGATACCATAAATTACAGCTTACACCATGTTCCCTACCTCATACCTGATGGAGAATCCGTGAAGGGCAGGCAGGAAATCACCTTGTACTGGAAAACTGCCGTCGAACGAGGCACCGCGGTCAAGCTGCCGCAAGGCGAGCGTCGTGAGAAAGCCGAGAGCAAAGAGTGTGATAGAAAACCAATGATTTGTTCATTATTTGATGTAAGTGTTCTGATGTGCAGAAAAAGGGCACAATGGAGAACCAAGGCCCTGCTCGGCATGCCGCCCTATAAAAAAATGACATTTTTCATATAACTTAACTTTTGTTAAATCTCAAACTCCATGAATCAACAGGTATAAAAATATCCGTGTCCAGATAGTAGCCGTCATTCTGACTATTGTAGTTGGAAGAAAAATCCGGTTAATCTTGAGCTACAGTCAAAAAGGTGCAGTGTTACAATATTTAATTTGCAATAAGTCATAAAAGTTGGAAAAATGCCATTTGTACGCAGAACAGGGCCTGAATACAGCTTGTTGAGGCCAACCCACGTAGTTGGCCTACTATCACACTATGCCGGAAAACCAACCCCCTCAGGGCACAAAGCCAGATGACAATCCCGGAAGTATACCATCGCCTGACATACCACCATAGGATAATTCCATCACCTCCCGAGCTCCCCTTTCGTGATGGCGGGAGAAAGCAGATACTTTTTGCATTCCTGTAAAGTTAGTCAGGTGTTGAATGCGAAAGGGTAACTGCCGACAATTCACGAGAGCAGACTTCTAATACCTGTAGTATATTCAGTGTCTAACCCCAATCGCAAGGGCAGAGTTTGCGGCATCTTACGGCAATTGTCGAGAGATGGTGCCCCATCCGAAGCAAAGGCAATGAGGGATGAGGATTATCCTTCTCATTATGCACATGGTTGGGTTCATACTGGGATCGTCAGCTTCTATTTCCCAGTCGGTTAGAACCTAGTGATAAACGATTTAGCCGATCAAACTAATAGACTGCGCATGCCCTAGGAGCCATGTTTGCGCGTGCATGGAGTAATTCGGTGTAGGGCTCAGGATGATAGGGGAACATGCTTGCAATTGAACGGCATTAAGATAGAACCAAACCGCCCGAATTTCGTCGGCACGCGGTAGTAGCTGTGTTCACAACTGGTCCCCAATTGTCGCGCCGCGAGACATGGCTAACTAAGGTATAAAGAGGGCACCATACGGGGACCACCAACTCAAGCAATCATTATAGTTAGCTAGAGCTAGGTAGGAAATCAATAGAGTAGGCGAAAATGTAGGGCAAAGCCAGGAAGAGTGATTGGTGTCTCCTTTAAAATGGGTATTCTCTGGTAAGGCTTAAAGGGCAAATTAGGCCAAAAGCAGGAGTTCTCGAGCGACGCCGCCATGTGTACTTGAGTACCCGTAAAAACTTGAATAATTGAACTGTGTGCTATGAAGTCCCGAATTTCCTTCTCTGGAAAGGGCAAAAAACACGGCAAAAACACAGCCCCTTTCCCCCTTCCGAGACAGAAAAAAACAAGAATTTCTTGACCTTACCGAGAGAGGAAAGCCAAACGACATAGCACTCGGTTCAAGTTTCTACGGTACCGTATTGTTACGGATAAATTTTGTCCCTGCTTGATTTCAATATTTTTAGCTAATGGCGGATCATTGGGCAGGACATAAAGGAGAGTGGATGATAGCTCATTGCTTGGGTGGGAAAAGAGGCAGTGTTTGTCTCTAGTCGGAGCCGAATACAAGTCTATGTAAGGCAGCGATCTTTCACTTGAAAATCACTTCTCCCTCGTTTTCTTTCCATCACCACAACGGGCAACAGAGACAAGGCTCGGACGAAAGAAATTGCGACAACGAACCACAAGAGGAGTATCTCCTCTGCATAGAAGTCGGACAACCAGGAAAGGTTGGACTTTCTTTTCGCTTGAGTTTTTTCTCTTGTCTTAGTGTTTTTTCTTCGGTGAAGGTTTGTGGGCTAGCTTAGGTGACTTGAATTGATTGTGGATTGTGACTTTTTTCTTCTGTGTGGTGTTTTCATCAGTGATAATCGGTGATTTGTAGTTTCTTTCGGCTTACAGAGTCGATACACTGTTGTCCGGTTATTTTGTTTTCAGTATCCTATCGTAGTCCCTGTAACAACTATGGAAAATAGCAAAATGGGCGGAACATGAAGTGCGATATCGGCAGATCCCCACCTCCGTGCGGGGAGTGAGACGCATTTAGGGCAATCGAGCAAGCTTGCAATGTATCTCTTATATAAGGAAAAGCTTGTTTTGGCAGGCAAGAGAGGAGGGGGGGTGGTTGATTGGCACTCCTCCCCCATTCTTCGGAATAATCTGGAAGGTTAATTTATATTCCGCCTTAGATTAATCTATCGTTTTGATTTCCTTGGTAATTTCTATTAATAAAACCCACTGCGGCTCAACTGATCAACAGATGATACCAATTTTGGTGGGCTCTCATCTCGGCTTGTAATGATCCCCGCGGGGGTCTCCTGCACCCTGCACGGCAGATAGTAAAGGGAACAGGGAGTTAGCTGGCTACTTATCAAAAGAGGGTCTGATTTTAGCGGAACTATATATCTCCATTACTGGGATCCATTCACCGTGTGCTTAATATCAACACCGCCAAGACTACTATATTAGGTTCCATTCACTGGAGTAGAGTTTAATAGTATCAGATTATCATTGGAAATGAGCCTACCAGCCCCCAATAAGTGTCGTTTAACTAGTTGATGGGATTGCAAATACGGATGAGTGGGATCTAAAGCATCAAATGAGCCAATCTTAAGCCGCTTGGGAAAAAGCTAATCCTCTCAAGCCTTGAACTAAGAATCCTGAGATCACACCGATACCAGAGATAAGAGATCTTGAAGAGGTTGTCGCCATTGATCAGCAGCGCAGACCTACCCTGATTCGGGTTGATTTGCAGATGTGGAGTGCTCGCTTCTGCACGGTGCCGTAGCGATTCATTACTCCGCATTTTGTTCACGTGGGAAATACCGGTACAGTTCTGGGGTTGTTTTGGTGTGGTAGCATGTGTCCACATATACACGCCGAATCTGCGGTCAAACAAGTGACTACGAGTGCCGCACACCACCTTTACTTCTGATGCCTGATTTGGTTTGCCTGCAACTTGAAAGGGCTTTCGGCTGAGAACGCGCATCGTACCCTTGCTCAGGTAGAGCAGAACGGTACTTATGCACACTCAAGCCCAGCAAGCCCGAATCTCTATATTCTGAATAACCCCTCTTGCAGTAGGAATTTCTGTGAGTTCCAGATTTTCCCTCACTCCGGAACTTGGCCGGTTGCCCCGGGCCTCTCACTTTTGCCTGATAGATCCGTTTGGGCTTTGCCGCCCAGAGTTGTAGGGTGCAACTATGCACTCAGTCCCCTGCGCGTTTTGTTGGGAATTGGAGGGCGGAATGTTGGAAATGGATCATTCGAGACTGCTCACCACATAAATATTTTCCCATTCCCGCAGGACGAGAAACGGAACTACACCTACTCGAAACACATCGTTGCCTCACACAAGCCCCACTACTATTAGTTTCTTACCATCTCGCACCTGACCCTGCATATCTAATGCGACACTATCCAAACACCGATTCACCCACAATGAAACACCAAATTCGCAGAATGATTGCCGAAAAATCAACCTCGTCTACGGCAATATTCTCTATCCATACCCGAGGCAGGTGACCTATCTCTACCCTCGGTCATGAAGCCTCTACCTCGGAGAAACAGACAGAAAGATGATCTGTGATGGAAAAGAGGAGGGAGTTTTGGCATGCGCTGGAAGTATGCCCGGAATGAAGATTCATAGTCAAGCAGGATATAAGATGGCCTGTTCTTCCCTTTGTTCGTTAGTCAGTTTATCATCGCATCTCACTGCCTGTTCTACGATCATCTGTCAAAGTCATTCGTTTTTGCATACGATTTGTTTCTTCTTATTCTTTATTGTTCTTTGATATCTTTTATCTATCTACATTTTTCGTACCAATTAAAGTTTTGTGTCGTACAGTAACTAAGGATTGGATCCGCTGTGCACCGCTGCCTATTGTTGTTTAATACGGAAACATATTGAATTATGCTATTGAATGTGGGGGAGAGGAATAGGGTCAATTGAGGCGGTATAGAGTTTTCATTAGAGGGCATTTACGCTGTTCAATCGGAAGATGTCATACGCGGGTAGGATTTTCTCAGACATAACCGGTTTCAAACGAATAGTGTAAAGGAGCAGAGGCAGCAAAGTCATAGGTTTTAATCAGTCTAGGCAAGCCCATAGTCAATATGTTTGGGTGTTGGAAGTTAGGAGAAACGGTACGGGTCGGCATGCACGAGTTACTATTTTATATTTTTGATAAAGATTGCCGCAATCACTGTTAGACACAGCGATCTGCAGTGTTGAATGTAGGAGAGTCGAAGAGGCTGCATGGAGACTGCCGAGGCGATGGGGGAACAGGTTCGGGCATTAGGGTTATCCGTGCCAAGGTCCCTGTCGATTATGTAAGTGCGGGCAGCCGGAAAATCTTGCAGCACCCCTCCAGCGTGCCTAACCGCCCAACGAAAGATGCTAGGGCGGTACGATACTCGGACGACTCAGAGAAAAGGTAACCCCGACAAACCAAATGATTACGACAAAAAACAATCCCTTTGTGCCGGTGACTTATGGGAATGGGGGTATGGTGAAAATACTAGTCGGGCGAGAAGGGGTTGACTCCAACCAGCCAGACGATGTTGGCTGAATACCACTCTCGTATGCCATCGGGTCTGCCTCTACTCGAGTACAGCTAGGAGTATGTGTTCAACGTGATTAAATCCTCCAAATTGTTCCATCGGTCACTACACATTCATTTTCCTCCATGCACTTCCCCATTCCCTTGCCTGCATAGGAAAGACATTGACCCTCTACCAAAGACTCCCGTCCTCCTGAGCGCTCCATCCATATTACCTAATACCCGAGCATGTTCTATCATAACTTCTATAGTATCCATGAAGTCAATCTAGCTCTCCCGTATTCAATTCTGCGGATCACTGCGTCCGACAGATCCATCGGCAGAGGCATTGACGAAACCTTCTGCGAAAAAACTATTAAATTATTCTTGGAACATGCCGAGAATTATCTCATGATTCCAACACTGAAACCTACCTACTGTGCGATTGACTAGATTGATCAAAACCGACAGCCCCGCTGTCTCCACAGCTCCTTCAATTTATTCCCTTAAAACCGTTTATGTCGGAGAAAGTTCTATGATAATATGATATGACATCTCCCGATTGAGTAGCTTAAATACCATCTAGTGAAGACCCTACGCCACCTCGATTTCACGCATTTGACATTGTTTCATGTCGCCATCATCGATATAGTTTGATACGTTTTGCTACACAGTCCCCAACAAAACACGATGCGGACTGAGTGTAAGTCACACTCCGCTACTTCTGATGGCAAAAATCCAAAGAATCCATATCGCACTGTGGGTGACCCAGAGCAGCAGGTTGAGTTCTTGTGTGAAGAAACTTGGAACTCACAGAAATTCATGCGGAACTGTCAGGTATCCGGATTGCAGCAATGCGGGGAGGGGCTGCGTGTGTGTGCGTTCGAGTCCCATTTTGTGCTACCTAATCAAGGGAGCCGGGAGAGATCTCAGCTGAAGTCATTGCAAGTGGCATGCAAATGGGACCAGTCTGGATCGATCATGGTGAGGTGCCTTCCTTCCGGGTAAAGTAGCTTCAAGACCTGGGTCGGCGCATGTGACTACAGCAGGACACCCCCAAAAGTATTTCCCCACATTCAGCAAATGTCAAGCATTTGATCGCTAAGGGGGCCGCACAGAAGCGAGCTCCACACCTGCAAGTTAACGCCAATCGGGGCCGGGTTTTGCCGTTGATCAACACCCGAGCACACCCCTCTGAAGAGTACCGGTAGTTCGACACCCTTTCCTCCATCCGGCGAGAGGACCAGAACCTTAATTCCTGTAGAGAATCTGGATTCCCTCCCCGATCGGTGGCGTACTACCGCAAACTCAGGTTGGATTGATCTTTCTATTGCTACCGATCTTAGAGATTATGATGCTAATACACTCAAATGTAACTCGTGCTTGCCCGCTAAGCTTTGGCTTCCCCATCTACCGTAGCGGGTAGGGGCCAGCTTCTTTCCGTTGAAGAAGTGTACTGTGCAGTACTCGTAATTTCCGGTGTTTGTGAACACAGTTACTATTTCATGCAGGCAGAACAGGCTTGACGAGCAACAATATGCAACTAGCAGCAGTGTCTAACTGTTCGGGGAATCATTAGTAGGTATACAGGGGGCAGGCATAGCTACCGAATACACCACTCCAGGGTCCCAGAAATCCCCCGCCCGGTAGTTAGGCCACTTTGGCGCATGCGAAGAGTCCATTCCTGCCCCTTACACTGTACGCAGTTGGCGGCTCACAACATGAACTCTTGGTTTGGTTCTATATTGAACTGGGGGCCAAGACTCTACCGGTGCTCTCAGTAGAACATGCTACTAAATTTAAAATATAATTTACTGTTTCCGCAGCTGGAACTTAACTAACTCCTTGGGCATCCCGGATCGAATTCGGGGACCTCGAACCTTCTCTCCACACATTTTCAGAGCATCATTGGTTTCCTCTTCGCAGCATGCATAGCGGTATGCTAGTAAAGTTATATCATAAAACCCGTGCTACTCGCCATAAGATTATTACCGCAATTGGGGCATTAGCCATGATAGGCTTTATTAGTCAAGGTCAAGTTAAGATAACCGCGAATACCAGTTAATCAGTTCAAATATTGCCAAAGAGGTCAAGGAGCGCCTTGCCAGAAACAACCGCTAATCCTCCCAGGAACTCCGGCCTCTGAAACGTTGAGATTAGGGATATAAGGGGGATAGCGAATCACAACGGTTCCTACGGTTCTCGGCAAAGTCGGACCCCGCCCCGCTGCGCCCTCGCGTTACACTACCGGCACTTCTTCAACCGAAAAGATATACCCGGTGTCGGGCTACTTTCGTAATACCCGTTTATTGTGGATGGTGTGTCGCGCGTGCCCAATCCGTTCCTCTGCTGGTTATGTGACCTCTTGGTATTCCGGATGATAAATCGCTCTGAAGGTGGTCGGTAACCTGACGATAAATTTCCTAATTGACTGGACAATGTATGGATAGAGGTTGAAACACTAGAACCAATTGAGATAGAATGAGTGAGGTGTGGAGTGAAATTATCAAATTTATTCAACTAGGAGACACCGCCAATCCAGGCATACCGAAAACAGAATATTCGGGTATGGTTGTATCTACTTGCCGGCCAGAGAAGTAACTTCAAATCACGATCAATTACTAACACAATCCACATACAGAAGATAAATCACACAGTTCACTATCAATTCAAGTTGCCTAACTAATTCGCAAACCTTCACCACAGAAAATCTCAAGACCAAAGAAAACACGAGTGAAGAAAAAGCCCAACTTACCCTGATTGTCCCACTAACTATTCACAGAAGTTCGACCTCTTGTGGATCACTATCACAAATGCCGTTGCCCGACGTGGTGTTCCGCGGTTGTTCAGTTGTCAGTTGTCGGTGGTCCCAGAAAGAAAAAAAAAAAAGTTAAAACAAAAAAAAGTTAAAGTACCTTACATAGGCTTCACCCCCCTGCCTGCCAAGACATCCCCAGATTCGGGCAACGAACATGACCTCTGACTCCCAGTGAATAATGATGGAGGGTCCGATCTAGCGCAGAGAAATATGCCCCCATACAAGCACCGAGTGACTAAGCTGTGAAGCTGTCGTCGTGAGAAATGAGACCCGGAACGCTAAGTGTAGGAAAACTGAGATGTGTTCGATATTCGATGTATATGACAAGTGTGTTCGCTAAGGAGTGTAGACGAGAAGTGCGATGTCTAATGAGAAAGGGAATGCAGCAGACTAGATACAAGTTTGTGGGGGCCCGCACAGTGGGCGCTCTCTACCACACAACACCAGTCACCGCCATGCGGTCTGGTCATAGCCCTGCTCACACCTACAAGTGTGCCCTAACCTAACATACCACGATGGGGTTACTCCATCAAATAAAAGCTACAGCGAACTTCCCCCAAGTACAGAACTATCGTATACTATCAAATCAGCTTTAGCTAGCTAAGAATATTAGAGTTGAGCAAAGACGAAATTTATCTGCAACAATACAGAGTAAATGTATCCCCCGTTGTGGTTGTGCGGTGCTTGGGTTTGTATGCACTCTCTGGTCTAAGTAGAAAAGAACGAAAACCTCTTATAGGCTCTGCCAAGCCCCCTCTATAGGAACCGCCAAATTTAGCTCTCCCCTATGTTCAACTACCCTATTTCATGCCCTCGCCCATGCCGGCAGTCCATATCCGCTACGATACTACAAATGTGGAAGTGTAACAGGTTTACTCCTGTCTAACAAAAAGGTACAATAGAAGGCTAGCGGTTGACCGGCAAGCGCTAGGTCTAAGGGAGGCTTCAAGAGACCCGGAGATAAAGAGATAATAGTTAAAGGGCAAGTGGAACTCTGAAATCGCCGTTCAACCAAGTATATTCATAAATCAAGAGTCTGCTGAAGTCTGCCATTCTCCTGCTAGCCAGGAGATGAGTTTAAATACAAGAGCTCTCTCAGAGCGATAGTAATCAGATATCCTGCAACCACGATCATTACCAGGCAGTGCACCTTGCCCTGCATGTCCTGTGATCCCACCTGAAACCTAAGAGTCATAGCACTGCCTCAATGCTATCGTCAGCTTACATGACCGTTCCTTCACTTGTGTTCCTAAATAAAACAACATGCAAAACTAAACTTAACACAAGCTACCGGGCCTTAATATAGCTCCGGGGCTGTAAAACAATCAAACTAATCAAAGTAAGCAAAATAATCAAACTAAACATAGGAAATCCTGCACTCCGCTCCTGTATACAGTTACCGGAACATGTATACATGTTACAGGAAGTCAAATGTTAGTGGAGAAGCACGAGTATTTTAGTGAATATGAGTTAATATTACCATAATCTTTGGCTTGGTGAGGCTAATAATAGTAGCTGATTTTTAAAGTCTCCGGAATGGAGGTGGTGTAAGGTATCAGCCTGTAGTATAAGTGCTTCCTTGGCGGATGTGTGTCACCCAGGCGGCCCTTATTATTATTATTATTATATATCATTAAGCTTATAGAGCCCTAGGGCTATCAAGCTGATTAATATACTGGATAGCAGGGACTCACTCCCCCGTCAGATATTCCGTGTCCCATAGGCCCTACCAGCCTCTGAACAAATACCCAAGTTCAGAGGCCTACAGGTGTGTTGCTTCTTGTCTAATTCTCTGCTTTATCTGTCTTAGTTTCTCTTGATAATGTTGCTTTCTCTCCTCTACCACCCTCGCCTTTTCTAACTCCTGCATCTGTGCTGTGGGACTAGCCTCCCCCTCTTCTACTACCTCCATCGCTTCTACCACCTGTACGGTTTCTGCACCCTGTGCGACTTCTACCACCTCTATCGCTTCTGCCTCTCCTATGCCTTCCACCACTTCCCTCACCTCAATCGCTTGTGTCACCTCAGGGCCTTTGCCTTTGGATAGTTGCTTTTCGTCTGCCCTGTTCTTTCTTTGTACTCATTCTGTTTCTGCTGCTGTTCATACACGGTAACTTGCTAGTCTCCGGTATGTTGCAACAGCAAAAACATGTTGTAGGATATTCTCCTCAGTAGGAAATAGGAGGAGGGCAACAGTGGGTGTAAGTACTTGAGGTGTTATTGTCAGTAGCAGTCCTGGATTAAACTGCTTTAATTGATCCTCCAGCTTGGAGGCTGAAGTACAGGGGGTGCTGAGGTAGAGAATCCAGAAAGCCCATTTCTCTTGAGCATTAACAGGAAGAGCCTCAAACGGAATTCCGGAGGCCCATATTGTGAAGGACACTATTGTAGTGTGAGGGTTGCTCTGGGTGTAACACAACAGGTTTCCCTGCCGGGACCTCCTGAGGGCGGTAAAGCTGGAACAGTGTGTTGGAAGAAGTTGATTCAGTAGTTCTCCAGGAGGTTGTAGATTAAAGTTCTCTTGAACCAAATCCTCTACCACAATTATAAATCGTATATCTTCTATCTGTACTTGGCTACATGTATAAGCTAAGCTTGTAGCATTACGACAAGGGGGTGAGGCTCGTGGGACAACTGAAGCATAGGAGGGTTTGCTAAGTAGCTTATCCAGCTTACACTCAAGTGAATAGAGGCGATCACTGAGTGAAAGATCCTCGATAGTTGTTGTTGTTGAAACATTGACAAAACAACATGTCGTGTTGTGGGTATTATCTTCTAAGACCAAGTTCCCAGGTCCTACCCCACTTTGCTGACCTGGCTACTTTTCACACTTTCTAGTAACACACGCGCTTTCTCAAATGTTGGTGCTTGTGTATTTGTTTGTTGCTTGGGTTCTCATATAAGGCAGAATGAAGGCAAGACACGTGCACTATCAGCTGTAGGGTGCATTTTACCATCTCTAAATATTCTGGTCCTTCTCCATCAATGGGGAAGCCAGGTGGAGAGAAGTCGAAGTTTGTTTTGGTAAGATGAGTGTGAACTCCGGTTGATGGAACTTTTGGAATCTGTAGGCAGATCAACTCATGTGTGTTCGTCTGGTTCTTCTTGGGTTTTTCAACAACCTGGGACACATTGGGGCTGCTGTTTTTCCTTCTCTTTTTCATAACCTTCGGGACTCGCTTGTGTACGACAGGCTCAGTGGTCTTTATCTGATTTATTTGTGGAAGAGGTTTTACCCAGGCAGCCATGTTGTAGAGTTTGTTGGCGTGTAATGTTCCTCTCCTCATTCTACCTACCGCTATCATGATCCCTACAGAGCATTCAACACATAAGTGAGAGCAATCTTCTATTTTTAATTCACATGTTAATATATTCATGGGCAAGGAAATAATACCATGCAGATGTGCAGCAATCATTACCATGCACTAACTTGGCTATTAGTTTGAAGAAATAAGAGTACATATAAAGGACAAGTTGCCATTTTCACAGCAAGCGAGATCAACCGTCATGCAATAAAGAATCCTACAGCGAAATGCGAGGGTGTTTAGGGTGAATCTCAAGCAGCTGGGCCAGGGGCTATGAGTTAGCCTTTATGGCCAGGAAGTTCTCAGAAAAAAGGGTTAGAGGAGATGGAGGAGGAGATAGCGGTAGAGACAGAGTAGGAGGGAGAGAAGGAGTGGGAGAAGGAGAGGGAGGTGAAGGGGGAGAAGGAGGGAGAGAAGGAGGGAGAGAAGAAGGGAGAGAAGGAGATCAAGTAATCAGGAAGAGAAAGGATGCTAGTAGGGGCTCAGATATATGATAAGAATAAATATCCCTTCCTGAACTATTATCAAAAATGTATTTGGATGAAAAGTCCCACTCCGGACGCCCAAAGATTAACAACTGCCGAAATTGATGACGTTATTGGTACAGTAAAGGGACATTTTCATACACAACATACGTGCCTTGTCGATATTCTGGGCGAAGCTGGGCTCTCCCATGTTAGTAATACTATAGTTAGGAAAGCCTTACAGCCCTGTAGTATTAAGACCTATTGTCACAAATCGTGACTAAGCAAGGCAGATTTCACATGACTAATCATTATTAGTCATAAGGTATGTTTATGTTTCGTGCTATGCAGTCAGTTGACTGATAGTTCTCACATGACTCGCACTTGCGTGTTATTTGTTTATTATGATTATTTGATGTTCTATGACTCATGATTGTGAGTCATTATGATGTAATGACTTTCGTGCGTGACTCACATTATGAGTCACAAGTTTCACTCAGGTGACGCAGTTTGCGCACTTGACGGGTTGTATGTGTTTTGATTGGTGTTAGGCGGGAGCCTATCTCAACATGTGTGAGATAACTAATGCCGATAATCTTTATCATAGACGGAGATTGTCTAGGAAGGCTCAATGACTGAAGTAGAGGTAAGTAGAATGAAACATGATTTTCTAGCCTAAACTTATTATATTGATAAGATCTCCTCTCCGTTGCTTGACAATGTTGAAATAGCTTGGGAGGCACCTTGATATTTATATGCCACGTTTGGGTGGTCAAGGGCTACATCTAGTTCTCATACTAGCTAAGTATCTGCTAACAAATTCCAGCTTGTTTCTAAAAGTGCGAGCACGATTTGACTCTGTCAATTCTGTTACCTCACTTGATTCCAAATCGCAACACCATGAGTTTGGCTAACGGTGCTCCCACACAGTAGTCCATTCGTCATGATCAATCTTCGTCAGCATGGAGTCTGGCTTACCATCGGCATACGTGGAATGGTCTTCATGATCGAACAAACAAAGGGGGCAGCTTTGTTATCGAACCTCTTAGCGTTGCAGATATATTCTGCACCTGAGAGCTGCAAGTAATAAGATAGACTTGTTTCGACCATCGCACTAATGACGGTTATCTCTCCATTGTTCTATCATTATTTTAGGGTTCCGTAAGTATCCGGAGGATACTAGTAACATACGTGAGTGTGAGTATGCTTGATTTCTCACTCAAACTACTTCATGCAACTAGACCACTCACTTCTGCGACTCTCATTGTCGGAGCGTGGAGTATCGAATGATGTTGCTTAACCATGGACTGTAAAACGTCCTGTTACTTAATGACCAGCTTCATGACATCAGTCTTTAGTGTCTAGTAACTTTATGTAAGGTAGGCTGACCTGATTCGAACTACTTGCATGAGTTCATCACAGGTCTTCCCTCATATATCCTGCAAACGGGATAAGGTCAAACCGACGGCCACGACGTATACGGTGTTACGAAAAGGGTTTCTATGATTATGTCTTTGGTGAGGGGCCACAACTACAGCGGCATCTGCAATTGTAACGCCGTCCCAACGCTGGTGCTGGAGGGGGTTGTTGGCTTGTCCTTTTGAACTTAGAATGCTAAGGTAGGGTAACTATAGGTCTTTTTTCACTAATGGAAGGCTGTGCCTTCCGGTATGCATAACAATTGGTTTATGGCATGTTGCGTAGTGACTTGTATGAGTCATCTGATGGATTTCGGGCATGACACGTTATGAGTCATAGGACCGCGTGACCATATTATGAGTAACCCGGGTTAGGGTTGTTGGCGTGAAGAGTCTATATAAGGAGACTCGGTCATAGTAATTAGAGCCACCAACCATCTCCCCTACACCTCCGGCGATTGAAATCTCAACACCAGGGAAATCATGGTGGGATTCCACCACCACCCCCTCTCCTCCCCCTTGATGGCTTCTGCCTAGGGGAGCGATGCTACATCCCCTCCTCTCCCTCTGGGTTCTACCCCCTCCTCCACGGGGTTGTTCCTGTTCATGGTTGACTCCCGCTCATGAAGCTCAGTTCTCCCCTTTACCCTGCACTTCCTTTGCACCTCGCTTAGGTTTTGCACGGTCGGCGTTCTGTCCTCTTCGCTCACTGTCGGCGCTGAGCTTTCCAAGCCCTTTGCGAAGTACCTTTCCATCTAGATTGTGTGGTCCTGTCGGGGAACACTTCGGTTAGTAACTTCAGCACCTCGTCTTTCGTTTCGAATTCGGAAAAGCATCGGCCGCGGTTACTCTAGTCGGTCGTCTCAAGTGTTCGGACTGTCCTTCCTCCTCACATCCCCCTCCCTCCACCCTCCTGGTCTTCGTCCTGTTGCTCGGTTACAGCTACACACACCCCCCCCTCTTCCCACCCACTCAGCTGGCACCTTACTGCTCCCTTCCGGCTGTCGATCTTCGGTCACTATACAAAAGCCCGCCTTGGTTACGCCTGTCCTTCTGGCCGTCACTAATGCCGCTTTGGCACACCCTCCGGCGACCCCTCACCAGAGTCGCCTCCATACACCGTTTTATCCTGCCATCGGGCACCGCTTCGTCCCCCGGCACCGCTCCGGTGTGCAGGTCCATACTCTCACTTCCTAGCTCAGGCTGATACACGTCACTTATCAGACTTAAATTTCCTTTGTCAGGGGTTCATTCATCTCCTTTGTTCATATTTTGTAGATGTCACTAAGGGCTCTCCTCTCCTTCCTGCTTGTTTCTTTCCTTTCTATATCCTTCGGGTGTACGTGTATGTTCGAGGGGTTTGGTTGGGCGATAGGCGAGATGTGCGGTTGGTCTCATACCAGAGGGACTTGGGGGTTTGGATGTTTCCTGGGGTGAGGAGGGTAGGGTTTTTGTCGGCCATATCGTTAAAGATGCA
>Ga0307509_10003016_pt1 | contig 26316 bp, 29 predicted proteins | sample 10_EM_MG_FD_202245 | JGI IMG/M metagenome (GOLD analysis project Ga0307509, IMG submission 202245) | Populus trichocarpa ectomycorrhiza microbial communities from riparian zone in the Pacific Northwest, United States - 10_EM | ecosystem: Host-associated > Plants > Roots > Unclassified | place... | reverse complement strand
ACCGGCAGAAACTCGATCCATCGACCACAGCCCAGGTACGGGTTGCTACTGTATTGTGTGGTTCAACATTTCATTTTCTAGTCAACTAACTAAAAGGAGCAACCACCAACCAATCCAGGCATGAGTGTGGGTGGGTAAGAGTTGCCCACTCAACTCGAACACCGAAAGGTTTTATATGCCAAGTCAAGTTTCCGGTAGATTTGTTTGCAGAGAGGCAGCACAGCACGCACGATGGAGAGTGTGTGCCTGCGATGCATGGATGGATGGAGGCGTGATGTGATAAGATGCCCTATGATACTTCGCTTGAGCAAAAAAGAAAAAAGAAAAAGAAAAGGAGAGGGGGAAAAACGTGCCATGCAATAGCAACATCTTGTTCCTTTTTTCCCAAGTCTTCCAAAGCCGGAACCAAGAGGACGGATGCCGTTGCCGATACTCGACTATGGTGAACACGACGGTGAAACAAAAAGTTGACCTACGGGTACTAGGCTCGAGTGCCGTACCTCCTCCTCCTCCTCCGCTCAATTTGTGTTGCATAGAATAAGCAGACTACCGAGACTGGCACTCTACCCTACTGTACTCGCACAGCTGTGATACCGGTAATTACGCGACCTCGCCAACGCGCACGAAGCGGAATTTTGCATGTGCTAGTATGATAACCTCAACCCCAATTCCATGACTCGGAGTAGGTACACGTACAGGTAGGCAAGGAGCACGCGAAAGCTGGGGTTAGTAAAATATGGCAATAAATCCGTGCGTACCGGTATCATACTTGTGCTGTGCCAAGACAGTATATCTGAGTCCTCGCACAAAGTCCACCCCTGCTCTCGGATACTTTTCGCCAACCATTACGAGTATCCAGGGGCACACTTAAACGTCGTCACATTCTCACCTTCGCTCCACTGATACGCGAGGGTACTCGAGTACAGTAAGAGTACTGTACCGGTACGGTATCGTATACCCTACCGCATTGCGCTGTGCTCGAGCACAGTGCTAGTGCGAGTATAATACCGGTAGTCAGCAACACCGACGGCGAGGGATAATATAAAACCCAACCATATTAGCTATCATCACACCTTAGCTGCTATAATAACATAAAATTTTAATAGGGGAGGTGAAAGGGAAAAACTCCCAACCTCAAAACTCATTCGCAGCACATGTGCTGTCAATACGATACCAACCCTGTCCTTCAAGCTACCACAGTAACGATCAGCTCAACAATATCGACCGTTGCGCTCACACTTGTATGATAGCAAAGGGAGGGGGGCTTGCCTCCCCTCCTCCCATGAGGACTGGAAGAATTAGACTACCCCAAAGGATAAAAACTCGGGGTGAGGCACTGCACTCGAGCACTCTGCTGCAGTTATTATCCTTTAGTTTGAAATCATCTATAATACTACCACAAAGTATAAGCAGGGTACATCATACAATGTATAAAAGAACCCACCATCAAATTAGTGTTATTATTATTATTATTATTTGGCGGTTATCTGTCCACCTGACAGACGGGCCGGCTAGCTTGCTTGCTCGTGGTCGCACACCCTGTCCCATCGCCTTCAGGGACAGCCGTATGGTGCCGGTCGTCCTCTGGGGTAGGTACTCTCGGTAGAGATCCATATATTAGGTAGGCGTGGTTGATGTTACACGGTGACGTCCGCCTCCGTAGCTACAGGTATGGATTGAAGGAGTACAGTATAGTACCGTACTCACAGAAAGGATGAATAGGGGTTATGCGTGGGACTGCAGAGGTGGTGTTGGTGAGCTGCACTATTGTAGTTTTCCTAAAGGTTGCGAAAATAAAGAGTAGAAAAAAGGGTACAAACTGTTTTTTGTTTCTGCCTTTTTTTCTTTCTTCATTTTTTCTTCAGAGCTGTGTGTTTAAGCAGAACTTGGCAAGCTGCTAAACTTGAGAATTTGTAATATACCATCTGATTCTTCAGAGTGGAATTTCGGGTAAAGCCCTTGGCAGATACTATTGTGCAATTAAGTTCAGGAAGAAGATAAAATAAAAAAACGAAGCACTTAGGAAGCAGTGGGCCCCTTTTGTAATCTTCTAAAAAACTAGCTGATATCTGTATCATACAGTATATTACTGAAGTCACATCATGCTGAGTCATAATGTTTGTATAGTACTCGTACGTCTTCGTCCTCAGTTCTGTACTCGAGTACAGTACAGTGGCCGCCCTCTTCTTCCCCAAACCACCACAGTACATACCTCACCAACCCCACTACAGACACTGCCTACCACCACAACGACCGCCACACTAAAAAAATTTCAATTTTTCCATTTCTCCTTACCTGGAAGGCTTCTTTCCGAATAAACATTTCTATTGTTTTCCCTACCAAGAAGCTACCCTACTTTCCACTTGTCAATGATCCATGATACGGGACGATTGTCGTGGACATTTCGAGTACCGGTACTTAATTTATGCTCGAGTATTAGAGAAGGTGGGATTTGCAACCCAAGATCCACAGCATATACCGGCAGCTAATTCTTGAGTCAATTAGACCGTGGAATCGGCCTAACATGAGACGAGGGAGCTCTTTAACCGGGCAGGAGCCGTGCTTTTTGCATCCGTAAGCTCGCCAGTTGAGTGGATCATTCCGGCTCGCCACTATATTGACTTGTCTGCCAGTACGGTGCGAAATGCTGGTTTGATACCACCGTCGAAACCAAAATTGGAAACCAAGTACGGGTAGTCCGAAATTTCCTCCTCTGGAAGAGGGTCGACAAACACGCCAACAAACCCCCGCCCCGGAGACAATTAAAAAAGAAAAGAAAATGCCAAACCTTACTAGGAGAAGCAACTCTAACGTCCTAGCTACATGGTCCAATTGTTCGAGTTCTTTGGGCGGGTTAACCGCCCAACTAAATGATGAACGTGTTTGCAACTGGGCACTCGTCTATCCCGGTAAATGATGAAATGGATAAGGGCCATGGGCGGTGCCCCAGACTTTACTGCGATTGGCGTTAGGGAGGGTATTATGCTCATTGGATACCCGTCGGAAGTGTTGCTTGAGTGCGGTAGCGGGTGCGGGTATGTTCGGCCGACTGCTTGGGACATGAGGATCTAGCAAATGACAAGATTCATATTGGTGTATATTCAGACTAATAGGATTCTTATAAGTAGGGCGGTCTCGGGCGCGTCTATGGACGAGCAAGCAAGACAACAACTCCCTCTTTCATTCATTCATCAATTGGTCCCATTACTTTGTCTTCGACTCCGGCCTCTTCTGCGTGACCTCCGACGACACTCCCATGACGCTCTTGCCAGTTTCATTATTTACCCGTATGCCCGAGTACTAGCACATCCTACTCCCCAGGCGCTAATTTGGTTTGCATAGGGTACCGCGTTATTAGAGCATCGAGGTTACCTTTTATTATATTTAACATACCGTAGGCGGTGGATCAACAAACAGGGCTGCTCAACGAACAATTCAAGAAATGTGTCTTGGTAAGTGGTCATCTTACTTGGTTTTGTCCGTTGAGCTTGCCCTCTGTTCGCTGATCCTCCCTGTGCATTTTTTATTTTTATTTTACTCCGACTTGTACGTACAAGAGTATGTTCCGTTTCCTGTAATTAATAAGTACATGCGACCACTAAAGAAGGATACTTGTATAAATGTGGTAAGGTTCCATTTACCTATGGACGGCCGTCTAACACATGGCACCGACCGTCACGGGGGGTTGGACGACCCTCCAGAAGGCATGTAACGGTGCTAGTACTGTACTGTAGGTAAATGAGAGTCTTATCATACTCGAGTAGGAAAAAGGTAGCCAATCTGCCAACCCCAGGATCCAGCCGCTTTTGTCACTTTTAATCCCATTCAACACTGTAGCCGTTCCCCCCCCCCACCATCCGTTCTAAGTGCTATCTACCCCCACACTAAAGTACAGCATGATATTATAGCAAAAAAAAAAAACCGTCCACCATACGATCTAGTCCTTGAAAGTCTGCGACTTCCCTGTCTTCTCTTTCTGACTCCTGCGCTTGCCCTTCGGACCCTCTTGGAATTTGGAATACGGGTCGAATTTCTTCGGTCCGGAAGGCTTTTTGCTGCCATCTGCGCCTGGCTTGCCCTCGCTACGCTTCTCGCCATGTAGGACGGAAGGAGCTTTCGAGTAATCCAACGGCTCGAAGGAGCCATCGCGAACGTCGACGAGGGAGGTCCCTCTCGCCGGAGCATTAGCTTCCCGCCGCCCCTGCTCGGGGGAATTTTTAGACCTTTTCCTAGACCTACGCTCACCCCCCGCGTTGTTAACACCCACTAGCCCGTCCAGGGGGCGTGGAGCATTGGCCCCTAGCGGTCCCTCGTTCTCGCCTTCTTCCCCTTCCGATCCTCCCCGGCCATTCCCTCCATGCGAAGAATAATTCGGCGAGCGAGCGTTGTGATCGTTCGATATTGCATCCTCGTTATCGCCTCCCTGCTCTACTTCTGAAGCCTTTCTCTTTCTGCCACTAGCACCACTACCACCACCAAGAGATTTCACAACAATAATCTCGTTCTCCTTCTTCGTGCCACCTCGATCCTTCACGTACTGATGTTCCGCGCGTGCCCCGGGATCGGTCGGGCTTCCCCGGGTGTTGGTGGGTGACGCAAAGCGTGCTCCCGAGACAAAGACTGCAGCTGTCAGCTCCGGGAGAGGAATAGCGAGTCTAATTTCCTCTCTCAGTGTTGACTTAAGCCCTGTGGCCTCATCCCACTTGCTACTTCCGCACACTTTGCCCCAGAACCTAGAGCAGACCGCGGACCTAGCTTCGGCAATGACACTATCTCCGAAGATGTTCACGGTTGGTTCCCTAGCGTCTGGTGCCGCCGTTGCTGTTGCTTCCTCTACTTTTGTTGCTGCTTCATCGGCTTGGGCTGCCCGCTCCAGCGCCTCATTGATCACTCCCACGATTTCACCAATTCTCCTCCTCGCAATGTAATTAGTGTGAGGAATGCACTTGGCCACTCCATCATAATCGGTCGGCATCACAGTAGAAAGAGTTCCCAGAGTGCCTCGCGAGCAGACAAATGTTGGGCTTTCATCCTCTTCTCTAGCCGCCTTATCGCGCCAAGCATGGGCCGCCTTAAACACGAATTCTTGTGTGGGATTGAACCTGAACTTGACAATCTGCGACGCCCATCCAAAGGTTCCTTCTCCGGTTACCGCATCGTAGATGTCTCGGATGTAGCGCCGGAGCGCGGTCTCCTTCGATTTTTGCAAGACGTGCTCGACGTCACCCCGTGATTTCTCCACAAGGGCATTTCGCATGCAGTCGAAGCAATAAAGCAGGTAATGGGTATCCGAGCGAGCATAGTCCAGCATTTCTTTAGGTAGTGGCCTATTGCCCACGCCCGTAAGTGAGCGACGGGAAAAAGTGAGAGAATCTTATATCATACCTCATCCTCCAATCCGCCATCTGGTATCGCTTATCGGCATCAAAGTCGACATACTTCTTCAGAATGTGAGCAAGACTAAAGCGAGCAAATCCCAACGCCTGAGCGGCATAGAAGGTATCAAATAAACCGACTACATAAAGGCCGAGATCACGCTGCAACCAGATTATATCCATAAAAGCGCCGTGTAGAACCTGAACTGTCAGTCAATAAACGCGCCTATGGCAGATATCAGTCTTTTTAAAAATGAAAGCAAACCTTGAGAACTCTGGGATTAGCAAAGATTTCATTCAGCGGCTCAAGCTGCCCACGGAGTTTTAACGTATCCACAATGTAATCATCGTCTCGGGTGCTCAGCTGCATCAAACATGTCAGACCAATATACGAACGAGTATCGTGATGTTCCAGGTCTACAGCGATCTCGGTACATCTCCGCATGTCTTTTATCATCTCCTGAAGAGCCTCGGGGGTGTCTACCCAAGTTGGAGGAACCTCGTCCCAATCCGTGTAGGGAATTGGTTCCATCCAACTATAGACTTCTTTAGGGTACTGCATAGATTCGATTTCCGCCTGGTACGGATGTGCATACCTAGGCCTCTTGATTAGACGCCGCCTCTCTCGCTTACGTTGTCTTTTGGATAGGTACTCATTGATTCCCAGTTCGTCTTTGAACAAATAAATGCTCTTATCAAACGGCATCACAGCATGAGGCTTAGAAGTTAAACGTGGCTTCCACGGCGTAGAGTCAAAATTGTCGATTTTCTCCTTAAATAATAATTGTGGCTTTGGAATATTTGCGCTTTTCTGTATTGACCGCTTCGAAGGGCGGGTGGGGTTGGGTACCTTAGACAAACCAATGATCAAAGTCAGCATCCAACCCTATTCCCCTAAGATCGTTCCACTCTGATACAGCATACCGTCCCAGGTGCTCGGGTGCCCAGAAATGGCACGGGATTCCTTTCTTTAATAGCGCCTGTATATTCGTCCAAGCAGGTGTCCTAAACACAAAAGCACTCTTAGAATTCTTGGCACTCGCATTGAAAAATCCTGCACACATACCGCTTTCTCTAGCAGATCATCAATAACCTCCACAATCTTCGCCCAGTGATTCTCGACATCATCCGCTTCCTTCAACTCCGGCACCGATATATCGGACCCACAAGTCGCGCTAGCCAGCAGCCTATTCGTGAAAGCAAGTATTCGCTCACTGGAGTCGTCCAGGAAAGGCCCAAAATCGGAATTGGAGGCTCTATGGAAGTCCACATCTTCAGCAGCGAGAATAGCAGAGGTTTTGACAGTCGCCGTAACAGCAGCTAGGAGCCGATCTTGCATTTCTGAAAATTTCAAAGGTTCGCCAGCCTCTTGGGCTGCTGGAGAGTCCGACATGGTTGTCGGAAGGCCCCTTATTTCCCGTCCTTTGTTTGTGTTGTTATTTTCCAAACTTCCTTTTAAAAAAATTTGGCGGCAGCGGCGAGGTAGGCTGAGCTGATGGTGGTGATGGGAGTTATAGTGGGCACGTGGGGAGGCTGCTCGGCGCGTTTGAAACTGAGATTTTGGAAGAAGCTTTGCCACAGGTTGAGGCAAGGCCTCAAAACGCCAGAAGCTCCATCACTTATGTCAGCGAGATTGAATTGTCTTGGCGGTTTCGTTTCCAAGTGACTTCTGGGGTGTGATTCCCTTGGACCCTTAAAGAGCGGCTCCCGGTCGGAGGGAACACGCAGGTACAAGTACCATAGACCCTATTCCCAGTACAATGTGTGTCATCAAACCTCAACGATCGTCTCCAGAAGAGATGCTCATACCTGTATAATAATTATTATGGTATCATATATATTATGATAGAACGGGGGGTGTGGCACATTGGGGTGGACGGCTCCCCCACTAAATACCATACCGGCAGTTCGCTTCCCCTTTCCCTGAATGCCTACGTAAATACAAGACGAGCGGAGCACGAGTACGGTACCGCCCCCCCAACATTCGAGGCCGGAGTCTAACTGAAGGGATGAATTCGGTGAACTCTCCCACGATACCAGCACAAGCAAATCCCACTGCTACCACCCATCCACACCAACCTATCATGCAAAACCCCGCCAGCAGCACAGTACGAGTACTTCTACCTGCACTTCGCTCGGGCGGTCATGGCACAGGGGTAGTGTTCCTGCAAAGGAATGTCGCAAGAATTACGACTTCTCTTCATACCGCAAAGACCAACAAGGGAGGACTGTCATCAGTGATGTTGATAACTTTACACACGTCTACCGGTACCGTATCAGTTCAAACACCCTAAATGCTCATTGAAGCGTATATAGAACATCTCTGGCTTGAGGTTTGTAGAGATCCCGGTAAAGTGGTTCTGTTGAAGAGGTTCTGACTATTTTGTGTTATCATACAAGGTACAGTACAGCACATTGTTTTAGTCGCACCGTACTTGTACCAACTCTAACCACCCTACCGGTAGTCCATACTTGCGCCATGACCAAAATGCCCTATCCTTGTAGATAGATCTATCTGACTGCATTTCTCCTCGGAAAAACATTCTTCCATCCCTCTATCTTTAAATGCACATCAACGTCAACTCTAGTCATCCCTTCCCAAACCTCGCGAATCACCACCATCGACTAATACCACCTCCTGTCCACACACACACACGCACCATCCACGCTCTTTTCCCCCTAACATAGAAAGCCTCAAAATGTCCTCATCTCTAGCCCCCGTAAGTCCATCCCCCACCCCACAACAACCAGAATACACTAAAACAAATCTACCTGTATTCGCCACACACACACACACACACACACACACACACACACACTTCCTAGAAGCTCCTAACAACCTCCCACCACTACAGGAATGTTCCGAGAAGAAGGAGCGGTACGATACATGCTTTATAAAATGGTATTCAGAAAGTATTTGTTGATTCCCACTTTTTACCTGCTGGATTTCTTCTTTTCTTCTTTTTTTTTGGCCGGGAGGGGGGGCTAATAGAACTGAAAGAGTATTTACGAGGGGAGGGCAGCACGGATGAGTGCGAGGGGTTGTTTAAAGAGTATAAGAGTTGTTTGAATGTGGGTCTTTGTTTGTCTTTTTTGCTTTACCGTTCAATAGATAGATGGGCTGACCGTCGGTGGGAGTTGGGGGAGGGTCAAAGGCAGCTTTGAAGCAGAAAGGAATCCATGGCATGATAGAGGAGGCTAGGAAGACCTCACCGGATAATAATAATGTGAAGGGGTTGAAGTGATGAATGCTTCCCGCATGGTTATGTGTCACCACGTCGCTGTGTTCCGTTTTTTTTTTTTTTTTTGTTGTTATTGGGGCTATCTTTGCCCATAGACGTTTCTTCATCTCTACTCTCTTTCACGTTTTACATACACTGGGGGCGCTATGATAGAGGCGTTCATGAAAGGGGGGGGATAATATACTATTCTTTACTGCCTAATCTTTTGCTAGCTAATTTATATACCCCCGATGGTGGCATAGCACAGCAGTTAAGTTATGTGACATCAAAACCGAATGATATACCATGACAACGAGCCGCCATCACCAAACCACATGACCCCGCCATCGCCATCTTCTCAACGCGTCTTCCACCCCTCCCCTCTCCACAACCCACCACAAATTTCTAAAGGGGAAAAAAAAAAAAAAGGGTCTCCAAAATTTTTTTGACACCTATTCCTCAAAACGAAAAAAACGGTGATGGAGCCAAACCGCATGCGAAAAATCGAAGTCCAATCCCCAGAGGACATCCGCTTCATCCTGGAAAAGTTATCCAGCGCCGCAAGAGCCAGAATAAACCACCACCTACCCCCCCCCACCAGCTCCAGTTCCACCGCTACCACCACCTCCGACAACAACGACGACGAATTGAGAAAGCGCGTGGAAGACATGGTCATGGAGGTATACCATGCCCTCCTCCTCCCCCCCCCCTCCCTCTCTACCGCCACCTTGCGGTAACATCCAACTAACACTAAAAAATAAAAAAAGTACGTACAAAAAACCATAACCCTCTCCCTCCCCTCCATCAGCATAAACGGTCTCGACGCGCCCGTCGATGTGCGTCCATTCCTGCACCCCTCCTCCTCCTCCTCCTCCTCCTCCTCCTCCTTCTCCCCGACCGCGGGGGAGGAAGAGGAATTCGAAGCGTACGATAGGAAACTCCACGATCGCGTGTCGGCCCTGTACGCGGAGCTGGAGCGCGAGACGCTACGCGTCGCACAGTTGCGCCGGGAGGCTCCGGGGCGTGCGAGCAGGGCTTTTGAAGAGGCCTTGAGGAGGGAGGGGGAGGGTGATGAGAGGATTTTGAGGGAATTGGAGAGGAAGAGGGGCGCTGTCGGTAGTGGGGAGGAGGAGGAGGGGGGGGGTGGAGGACAGGTGGGGGATTTGGGGGTTAGGGAGTTGGAGAGGGGTGAGGAGATTGCGAGGGGGTACGAGGAGGGGGTGAAGGTATTGATGGGGTTACAGTCGGTGGGTCTTTTCTTCTTCATCTATTCTTTGGTCTTTTGGCCTTTTGGCGAGGGAGGGAGATGCTAACTTTTTTATCTCCTTTTTTTTTTGATCCGCCGGATAGAAATTGCCGGCTATTGCACACAAACTTACTAGAGCCCAGGATGCGCTGGATTACGTTGGGCCCGAGAGGATTGCGGGGAGTTGAGGGTGTCCGGGGGAGAGGGGATGGCGGCGGACGGGACGCTTTCTTCGGGTTTGTATTATTAGCGAGAGGATTGATTTTATGTTTGGATGAGTGACGAATGGCGTATCTATGGGACTTTTCCAAGTAATCAGATAATGGGCCCGTCTGCTGTTGGGCTCAGAGCTGTTGAAGACGAAGTAAACGGCTATTTAGTTTGGGGGTCAACTAACTAGTATTGGTCAATAATCGCGAGATAAGGTCATACGCAGGACAAGGCTGATTGAGAATTGAAAGAGTGCCTCAAAAGTGTAGTAATTGGTAAGCCTCAAATTCATTGGATATCTCGTCCCCGAACAATCAGCATTACTAACCAAGCCATTATAGAATTAACACAAGACAATAATGAGTCGTCCAGTCCAACCCCCCCCCCCCAAACCCAACCAGCCAACCAACCCTTTTATCCGTCCCAACTCCCCCAAAACCAGGTATGATATTTAGAATATGTATCTCAAGCTGGGAGCCAATACCATCCTACAGCTTCCAGAGTATCATAATACAGGAAGGAAATGAATGAAAAATGTGCTATGAAAGAGAAAACCCTGAGTAACGGGTATAAAGATCGGAGCCAAGAATGGATTAGACTTGAGCAGGAAAAGTATCTGCCCAAGGGCGGTGGTATCCACTATTATCATCGGTAGTAACTATATTGAGGCCGTTAGCCTTCTGGGGTATAGGTTAGGGTGGAGGTAATTATTCTTACCGTGGCTCGTTGAACACGTGGTATTTGTGACCTCGGATCCCTTGCCCTTTGAACATATCTGGGAATCTATATCCCACCGGCACCTCGTTCTCGGGTATTATTTCATCGGTGCCTTCCGGTTCTCCAATGACGAATTTGCCCAGCTGCAGTAGGAATGGTTAGCCATACCAATGCCAGAACATGATTGAGTAGACTGTTACCTGGATCTCAGTGTCTGTGATCGTGCTCCTCGAGACTCTAGCATATCCGATTCTCTTCAATCCCCTATATAGGATATATTCGCACCATCTATCCCAGTCGCTGCTATCGATGTCCCTCATCCTGCTCGTCTCACTGACGTATGTGTTGTAATTACCCTCTTTAGGCGTTGTAACGAGATAACTTAGTAGAATCAACGGCCTTGGGCTGTCGCCCATAAGCTTTGCAATGCCCTCACTCTGCAATTCCCTGTCCAACACATCCTCCTCCTGTCCACTATGGAAAACTAGGACGTCTACCATCTCTCCATACACATCTAGCGTGGCGAGGATAGCGGGCGCAAGCTCGCCTACTGGCGAAGGAAGGAGATGATGTGTGGAGTTGACAATGGGGAACTTGGAGAGAAGGGCGGCTCCCCATGTGTGCTTGTTTGGCCCAGGGCCAAAGTCTGCATACATCCCAAGATCTTCCGCAAGGAATTGTGTCATGTCACGGTTGCCCATAATAATCCTTTGCAAGTCTGATTCAAGGAGGCCAATAACGTCGATCTCCAATTCCTTGATAACATCCCTTATACGCCTCTCGCTGCTCCACATGTAGTTGTCGAGTGCAAAGTGGACAGTCCATATGCCGGCGGTCAGAACCTTTTCTCCTTTGTGGTATGGCTGGTAGTCGAAGGATGGGAAACGCATGTATGCGACCGATGCTGCGAAAAGCTCTAGACCAACAAGAGAATAGATAGCGTATGATCTAAAGCGTCTTCGGCTTGGGAAATCCTCCGCCCTCAACTCCCTAGCACTCTTTGGTCCGTAACTCACAGTCGCGAAAATGCCAACACCAATTGCCAACATCATAGCAGTCATGATAAAGTCCGTCCTTTCACGGAGCAGAGGACCGCCGGGGACAAAAGCATAAGCGACAACCCAGACATGTGCCAAAACCAGTACATTATAAATTAAGAATGACAAGCCGAAGGTTTTGCCGGGGCTGTGCTTGGTTGCTGACTGGATGAATGAAGGAACCAGAGCCATCAGATACAAAGCCAGAACCAACGCGCCATAATATCCAGTCCATCCAGAATTGCGGTGGAAAATCGCGGCTGCAGTGCAACCGACGCCATAGAATGTCCACGTCCTTGCTAAATCCCCACGCAAGAGGCCGATTAAGAAACCTGCTCCCATTGCAACCAAGGTATATGCGCCATGAGGGACGGCAAGGGGCCCTTTGACTGGGTATCCATCCCAAACCCAAATGATCATGGTACTGGAATCAGACAACAGTGAATGGAGGCCAAAGAGAAGTCCACCAAATCCGATAGCTGGCAAAATTGAAGATCCGCTCTTGTTAGGAGGAGACAATGGAAGTTCACCAACTGGTCCTTTCCTAGTTGAACGAAGAACGGCTAATACCGCAAGAACAAGCCCAGTCTTGTTCCATCCACCGTTTTCGGTATTCATAATAGGCCATATAGGATTATTGCTGCGGCAAGCAAATTTCGCAATACTGGATGCGATCAACCCTAACGAAAATGCAGAAACCTTCGCTTCCAATCTTCCAGGCTGTGTCCTTTCGGCAAAGAAGCTACCAGTCCATGCGAGGACCGTAAAACAGACACCTGCGGCAACAGAGAAAAGACGTGTTTCCGGCACTTTGAATGCGAATGCCGTAAGACCAAAGAGGGACAGCAGATAAACGTAGCGGGAATGGTTAACAGCTATTCTGCGGATTGAACCAATGCCTAGCAGGAACGGTGACACTGTAGCCATGACAAACACCTCGTAACCCGAGATGCCCATATGCCAAAGCGGAAAATCTGGCTTTTGTAAGCTTTCGTTGTCTCAAAACTGTCCCGGTTTACCTGCGACTTACACCAAATGGTTACCCCGAGTGATGTCAAGATGGACCAAAACATAAACTATCACTGCATGTTAGAAGCTAGGTATGAATGGAGAAAAAGGGCGGTTATCTCGACGCTTACCCCGCTATAAACATCGGCAAGAGCATCGAGCATATCATTCCACGAGTAAGTTTCATTCAAAAACTGTTGTGGGGCATGCTTCTTATCCATCCTTGATTCAATGTCAGAAGATGACTTCCCATAAATCCTCCAAAATTCGGGAGGGCCAAAACATACTTTGATTTTTCGAGAAACGCGCCGGAAAGCGCCACATTTTTTCTGTCGAAACATTTTGTTTAGAATAGGCTTCTCGCTTATATTTTGATATGGGGTATCTTTATATTGAATTGCAGCAGATATATAATTTATCTACAGCGGGAGCCACTGAACATACCCTTTGTTGATACCTTTGACATCTACAACTCTAAATTCGAATCCTTCAAAATCTAGCGCAGTAATAGCATCAAAACCAACATCGAATAAGATGAGAGACCATTCAAAGAAAGCGTAAATAGTGTAAGCTATTGCAGCAGTTAGCTTCTGTTAACTGGGACTTGCCAACCACGTTGCAATCGCGCCGCTTGCTTACCTCCGGCAACCTTGTGGACTTTGTGCTGGATAAAGAAATAAATGAGGGGTACAAGGGTACCAAAGAAAAGACTAGCGAATAACTTTCTGTACTTGATTGCTGTAGGGTTTATGGGGGACAAAGCGAGACAACCGAGCGTCCAAGGGAGGGTAAAGACCAGGTAGGAAATCATGAAGATATCGTGATAGTCATGGTCGTCGGTAGAAGTGATGTACACCCAGCCTCCGCAAAGTAGGGAACGGATAAGGCCAACGCTGGCCACAAACTTTGGAGCAAAAGAACCAGGGCGTGCCGTAAGGAGATACCATAAGAAAACGAGGGCGAAACGGGGACCAGATGTTAAGGCAATGAAGAGCTGAAACAGTGACCGTTCAGGATATCTGTCGCCAATTGTAGCTGACACCGATGGAAACCATTCATCAGGATAACCCTTTTGTTGGAAGGTGAAAGTCAGCCACCTCAATCCTTATTATTCGGCACCGACAGAGCCACAAGGGAGGCCCGAGCCGTGGGGTACGATAGTAATGGCAGGGATGACTCGGGTGAAAGCTCACATAATGCTCATTCTGAACAATTTTGTGAAAGTGGAGAGACCTGGGTAGGAAAGCTTTAGCTGTTGGCACCTATCTTGGGCAGGATTGGCTTACATTCCCACGATCAACGCGCCTAGGAATCCGCCTACGTAAACAAAACAAGAGCTGATTAGCAATCGATCTCAATGGATAGCGCGCATGACGACTGACAATAGGCAGTTACTGTGTGAGTGTAGGAAACCCACTTCCCCGACATCTACGGTAAGGTCAGTAAGGCCTATTTCCTAATTAACAAATCTCTACATGATTTGTTTGATTTTTGGATTTGCGGGCTGTGGGTAGTGTTTGAATCAAGCAAGGCGCACTTACCGAGACCAAAACGGTCCCATCCTTATCCTTTGGCATGATTAAAGCGCAAGGAAAACCGGAACTAAGAAAGGGCAGAAAACAGAGCGATGAGGGAGTGATGGGGGGTGGTGGTGGTAGCGGGGAGGAGGGAGGGGGATTGAGGGGACTAAATAGAAGTCTGAGAGGTGTAATTTAGAGGGTTAAAGCAGTGTAAAGTACTCGAGTACCGGTATAGGTACAGCAGCGAGAAGGTCTTGCACTCTTTTTCTGACTGCCAGTGGAAGAGACAGCGGTGGTGCTTAGAGCCCCCTGAACAAAAAAGGTGCTCTCCAAGACTTCAACCCCGGACACGGAGATGAAGTGCTTCCGTTTAGTAAAATTCGCAACTTTCCGCTGACGGAGGAGGCGCTCGGCAAGCTTGGCAGATCCTTGGTCTTGGTTGACTTACCTGAGCCCCCCCCCACCTTGCTGGAAGTGCCTTATCAGTGATATAAGTTACCGGGACTCAAGGGGGCATAAGAGGATTGGCATGACTGAGCAATCTAGAGGACGATAATTTACAGGTATATACAGTGCCGGTATGATACTCGCGTTAGGGCCTATCATAAACATGCAGACAGAGGTTTGAGTTGGCAGCATTGGATTAGGTAAGCCAGAAATTTTAGAGCAATTTGCATGTGCCAACTTCCTTCTTGGGTTGTTGGGTTGTGTTGCCTGGAGCATGGGGAAGGGGCTTGCGAGTGCTGGTGGTGCCGGGCACTTGAAATCAACCCATACCGGCAACCAACTCAATGATAGTTTTCGGAAGTTTCCAACCGCAACCACTTTTTATTTTATATTAGGAAGATATGGCTATAGAAGAGCTCAGATGGTACTCTCCCCTAGTTCTAGGGTTTTAATTTTTGGTAGGAGCAATACTGTATTCACACAGAGAGAGTAAGGTTCCGAATTACTCATCAGTCTCTATACCGGTATTGCACGGTCTCCTGCGAAATGGACGGGAAAAGTATCCAGAGAGGATTTGGACGTTCCAAGTGTCGCCCGGGCAACAACTGGGTGAGAATGGCCACTCTGAGATTGACCTTTATCACTACCAGGTCTACTAATAATGAGGCAATCCCAGCAGGGTTTTTAGAGAAAAAACTCTTTATGGGAGCTATTTAGGATTGGCTCCTCATTAATCCTATTGATTCGGTGAGCATTGGTTGGACAACGGTAAGAGGGGCATTTTGGAGAGGTTGGACACAGGTACGGTACAAATTTTTACCAAGGGAATCCTTCCTGTACAGTACCGGTATGTATTGATTGCTAAGCGAGAAAAAGAAACAAGATATGCCTGGGGTTATATGTGCTCCTTTCCGCAGTCGGGCATTTAAGGCCTTACACAATTTCTAGATCGTACGGTACTGTGCATACGGGAGGGCTCACTTGTACCGTATGAGGTTTCTTTAACCAACCCAACTTTTTGTGTGTGTGAGTGATTATGTAATCAATGTGAATTACTCGTGGTGCTGGTTTCATGGGCATGGCGAGTAGGTACCATGCCGGTATTTTAATGCTCGAGTAGAGTATCATAAGCCCCGAAGAAGTGAAAAGAGAGGTGAGAACTTGACGGGAATTATTCTCTTCTCTCGTGCAGAAAATCTCTTTCTCCCTGACCCTCTTTACTGGTATTATACATATCATACTGGAAGATTGTCCTCACAGGATTTGACGGATAATCTGCAAGGGTGCCATTGAAATTCGGGTGCATCCACGTTGTGTGGCTCTACGGTAACGGTTTAACCTATGCAAGCCATCATCTTGTTCAAGGGCTCTTCTGTGGCTTGTTGGCTTGTCCTTGATGAGTCAGCGGCTGGTTTGGTCCGGGTATTTCGCCAAGAAGAGGGAGTTCTCCTCTCGGGGTTCGTTGTTCATTATTGCTCGTTGCGGGCCCTGCCACCCTCACACCCTTCTTCTTCTCTCCAATCCATCAGATCAGTCGAAAAGTCAAAAACTTAGGCCCAACCATTCAATCCCGTCCCAAGGAAGCAGCAGCAGCAGCAGCCATCTTCTCATCCATCTCGTTTCCTCTCTTCTTCAAAATTTCTCTTTCTCTCTCTCTCTCTCTCCTCCCTCTCTCTTTCCTTCCCCTCCCCCTCTCCGCCTTATCCTTCTCCCTCAAACACTTACACTTGTTCCTTTCCCTCACGCTTTTCTTCTATTTCCCAACCTTCTCTGTCTCGCCCACCTTCTAGCACAATAGAGCGAGCAAGCAGATTTACAAAACTTTTTTTTCTTTTGCCTGCACTTCACGCGAATCTCCCGTGTTTAACTCTTCGCCCCCTCCCCCCTCCAACCCTTCACACCAAACCCCAGTCAGTACTCAAACCCAACCCCAACCCCCCCAATCACCACTTTCGTCTCCATTGCTGGTACCGTATTTTTTTGTTTTATTACCACCACTGACCACTGACCACCTCCACCTTCACCTCCACCATCTCCTCAACTCAACACACCGTAACATCCTCCACATCCGCGCCACTCTTACCACCGCTCCTGCCTAGGACACCATTACTCTTTCTTTTTTTTCTCTTCCACTCCAGAATTTTTCCTCTCTCAGGCCTCTTACCGTATTGTCCTGCTTGATTTTCTATCAATTTTACCATCCTACCCCGTTTCTCTCGATGAAAAATGAATAAGCAAGACACGCAAAATTCTGAAAACCAAGCCGACTCTGCTACCAATACCCAGACAAACACTGATTCCCCCGTTGATCGTATTGAAAAGAGGGCAATGCTCTCTCCAATCTCACCCCATCCAGTTCACGTAGCTGAGACCGCTTCTATCCCAGTCCTCAACAATCAAATGGACTATGCTCTCGACACACCAGAGGTTCATGCCACCGGGCCTGAAGCCTCCAACACTAGTGTTGAACTTGACTACGACCCGGAAACCGCCGCTACTACCTTTGCGGAGCAGCCAAAATTGCAGCAGGCAACCTCGTCGGCTTCCATTTCGGAAGCCACAAATGATAGTAGTCCATCATCTTCCTCTTCGCCGCCATCTGTGAATAAGGCTCCCGCACCCACCGAGATTGTCCAAAACAATCGCAGTATCCCGACGGATGTCGACCTACAGGCTCTGCTGACAAGTTTGTCACCCACCGTTTCTCAGCACCCAGCGCCCTTGCAAGGCCCTCAGACACCGCCAGCAGCTCCCACTGCCCAGACCCCACCCTCCCAGCCGAGATCGGCTTCTCTTCCACAGCCACCCGCGGCTGTTCAGGTAGCCCAGTCGCAGGCCCATGCCCAACCGACGCATCCACTTCCGGCCCCACCAGCGACGTTTGCTGGTTCCAGTAATACAGGTGCAGTGCATACAAGCCATCCGGCCGGATATCCCGCATCTCTACCATTGCCTCCAAACTTTAACCAGCATCGTCAGCCGGCCGCCCCAGGCTCTCCAACCGAAACTGATGATAATGAGGAGGAATCTCGTCCTTTTACAGCCGATGAAGAGGATGAGTATGAGAGGTTCCTCACCGATGAGCGTGATTATGTGACCCAAGGACAATGGGATAGATTTCCTGCGGGCTCTCGATTGTTCATTGGTGCGCACCCTCCGATGCAGATATCCCATGCACCACCTAGTTTTGCGATTGTTTCATAAAAAATTTGCCCAATAATGCTTACTTTGAATGCACAGGTAATTTGCCCACAGAGAAAGTCACTAAACGTGATCTGTTCCGTATATTCCATCGACATGGCCGCTTGGCACAAGTGTCTATCAAGCAAGCATACGGGTTTGTTCAATTTCTCGATATCTCGTCTTGTGCAGCGGCCCTCCGTCACGAACAAGGCTCAACCGTGAGAGGACGTAAAATGCGTATGACATCCAGCCTGTCTTTTCTCCCAAGAGGACAGAAGTCCTTGATAGAAAATTCCCATTTACTAATCTGCCCACGTGACTTGGGTTGTAGACCTCGAAGTTTCAAAGCCCCAGAGAAACACGCGCCCGGCTCCAAGTGCTGATTCTCAACGTGGGAGTCGTCGTTCCCGTTCTCCCGATTACGGTCGCCCAGTTTCTCCCAGAGGGAGAGGCAATTTTCGTGGGGGTCGTGGTGATTTCAATGATCGTAGCTTCAGACGGGATACCCGAGACCGTGATTATGAGTATAATCGCAGACCCTCACCGCCAAGACACAGGGTTCGTGATGATTGGCGGCCCAGCCTTCGCTCGCGTTCACGTTCTCCTCCACCACCCAGGTATCGTGGTCGTAGCCGTTCCCCCCCTGGTGAGACCTTACCTCCGAGAAGGGAGCCCAAGGACGTTCCCGATGTCCAGGCAATCGTCACCGATGAGCTTGACAGGTTTGTTACCCGCTATCTTGCGTGCTGTATGTTGGTTTGTCAGCTAATTGGAATCCACAGGAATTTTATCTGGTGGGTTGAAAAAGCGTTTAGAGCACGCAATCTTACATACGACCTGTTGTACCTGCATCCTAGAATGCCTCTCGATTCTGTCATAAAGCAACAGATCCTTGAGGGAGTTCAAGCAATTGTATTCTTGGACAGCCAGAAACAGAGAGAGAGCTCCATTTCTCTGCAGGTTTTCAATAGACACGGTTCTGCAGAGGCTGGCTATGACCGTCCGTCCCCCCCTGAATCCCCGGAACCTTTTTAGGTGATGACGACTGAGGCTAACGAACAATAAATAGGTTACGATAACATTGAACCTGCGATTGGTGCCGAATTGGTGATTAGGGCAAAGCAGGTAGTCGCTCAGCCTCAAGTTTCTGCTATGCCATACGCATACGTGTCTCAACAACCTTTCGCACAACTTGGGAGTCTGTTGAACTCAATGGACCCCGGCACCCTCAATAGGTTATTGACGGGTCTTCAGGCTCAAGCTCAACAGCAAGTTTTGCAGCAGAATCATATGGGCCAGCAACAACAACCACAGCAGCCTCCTTCTCTGGCCCCGGATCTCGCAGCCTTACTGGCGCAAGCAACATCTAACCTAGGACAAGTTACCACTGCCCAACCGTACAACGCTCCCCCCCAACTCGGTGTCAGCACTGGGTACGGATCGAACGCACAAGCTGGACTAGCCGCTCTACTTGCCGGCCAGACTCACAGTCCTGCCCAAGCATCCCATCCCACCCCTACTCACCCAACACCGCAGCAGCAGCCCCCACCCGGCCAAATGCAAAACATCATGGAGACGTTGGCGAAGTGGAAGCAAGGCTAACTACTACAAATCTTTCTCCACTTATCTTCTATGGGTTTTCTTTATGGGTTTTCTTGGAGTTTTGCTTCCCTTTTCTTCCTCCAACTCTTCACATACTTATACTTGATGTCTTTCTATCATACACGCGTTATGGTTTGTATTTCCCCATGGTTTTGAATTGTCAGAAACCTTGAGAGATAAAAAAAGGCCGAAATACTAACCATAACTGATTTTTTTTCTTTTTTCTTTTTTCTTTTTCATTACCAAAATTTCAATTTTTCTTCTACTTTTGCTTCTTTACTATGCCTTTTTTCTCTATCAAATTAATAAAACTCCCCTAGCTTGAGTTAACATCCCTTTCCCCCCTCTTCCCTTATCATATTTTCTTTTTTTCCAGTGGATTGAATGAACGATCTACTTGGCTACTCGCGCGCGCCTTACCCCATTACCCCATTACCCCATTACCCCATTTCCCCATTTCCCCATTTCCCCATTTCCTTCTTCCTGCCTGCCTACATTGCCTCAACTGTAAATAATCAAGGAAGGTACCGAACTACAAAAACAAGCCGGTGTTGGGATTCTTCTTTTCCTTTTTCCGCCTTCATCCCCATGCTATCTCACTTGCTTACTTTTAATCGTTGGATTCCTCTCTGCGTTTCTAGCTCTCTCTATTTCCTTACCTATGTTTCCTTATTATCCCGAGTGAAGAAAAGGGTCACGAAACGAACATGAGAGTTTTTACGATTTAAGTTTAGCTTCTATAGGGGTTCTTTTTATCTTATTTTTAGCAGTTTGGAGTCGTTCGTATTGTCATCGTTCTTATCGAGGAGAGTATTGTTTTTACATAACTTGGCTCGTGGTACTGTACAGCACTCGAGGGTGCCACTCGGGCAATACGATGCCGATGTGTTTCCTTTCCTTTCCCTTTTTCTTCTTTTTTCTTTCTTCTTCGCTTGGGATGGGATGGGGGTTTTGTTTTTATCCTTTTCTTTTATCGTATGCATATAGATACTCTGTGCTTTGCTTTATTTTTTCTTAGCAGATAGGCATTTTTTTTTTGTCTGCTTAGTTGCTCGCTGGTATATTTAGGTTTTATTATTACTTTTATCGTGGTATACTGATCTGTTTCTTGGTGGTTTTGTGAGTGAGTGATCTTTCATCATGGGGGTCCGAAAGTGGTGCCTTGGATGTGAGAAACCTATCGGTAAATTAGCCACTGGGAAATGATCCCAATTTTAACATGACGTAAAAATAGTTACGATAGAAGCCATAGGGTATAATCTTTACATGTAGTTGTAATTTCATCGTGTATTCGGAATCATTATTAGAAATTTATGTCAAGGTACTATGATCAAATATGGCCAGCAGTAGTTGCTATTACTTGCATCATTTATTCTCATCCCAGGTCAAGCTTGTTGCCTTTTATTGCCTTTTAATTCACAAACAGGTTACTTTCACCTATCTTACTTGTCTCTCTACACCAGCACTTTCTCTCTACCAATCTCGCCTCTTCCTAGCCCTCCTCCAGCTGCTGGCTCAAAACCCCCCACCTGTGGCTTTAGAATTATCAGTTCCATAGCAGATCAACTCTGAATTCCATAGCTGCTTATTGAAATTCAGTATTGGTTTACAATGGACAGTTTGGGTATAAGATGCGAGGGAGGAAAGAAGTTCTTAGGATTGAGAGTAAATGAACACCTCCCTTCTCTCATTCTATTGTCACTGTTTTCATAATTATTATTATTTATCATTGACTATATTGTGCTCTTTGTATTAAACTCATTGTATCCATCATATCCTCGATATTTTACATAAATCTGACATACCTTTTAGTACTTTTGTAGCACCTGGATTCCAAATACATGATGAGAATACAATTACTTGTAATTTCATTGTGTATTTAGAATCAGGTATTATTAAAAGTTTATGTCATAGTACTATGATTCAAGGTGGCTAGCAGTAGTTGCTATAACTTGCATCATTTATTCTTGTACTAGGTCAACCTTGTTCTCTTTTTTACCTTTTAGTTCACATACAAGTAGGTCACATTCACCTCACTTACTAGTGTCTTCAGACCAAGAAAGGGCACCCCTGAAAGAGGCATTATCAACTTATAAAAAGAATTGTATTTATGCTGACTGAAAGGTTGTAGTGAACCCTGCTAGTAGCCAGTAAAGTTCATATGGAAATAAACTCGCTTAAAATATACGGGCTCAGAATTATTACTCAGCGGGACAACTTTGAATTCCATAGCTGCTTGATGAAATTCATTATTGGATTACAAGAGGCAGTTTGGGATAAGATGTGAGGGGGAAAGGAGGTTCTTGGTATTGAGAGTGAATGAACATCTCTCTTCTCTCATCCTATCATTACTATTCCCACAATTATCCTTATTTTCATTTATCATTAGCTACATTGTTCTCTTTGTATTAAACCAATCATATCCATCATGTCTTTAATATTTCACATAATTCTAACATACTTTCTACTACTTTTATAGCCACCAGATTCCAATACATGATGAGAATATAAGTATATATTACTGCTTGGGTGGTTTTTAGAGTGTTGTCGGCACAGGTTCTGTATAGGAGCCTGGTTAAAAAAGCCCTGAAAATGGGAACTTTTTAGTTATTTTGGTTTAATGTATTTTCTTCTCAAATTGACTATCTCCAGGTATGGCCCCAATCGTCAAACAAGGAGGCCATGGCCTTCTAGGGGCGGAAATCAGAACCTTGTATGGAGACAGTCAATTTGATGAGAAAGTATAGTAAATCAATAAAACTATTTTATTCAATTCTTACTGCCCCTACCACTCTTATAGTCCTTACCACAATCAGGGCATTTCACTCGAATCTCCACCTTCTTAGCAACTAAACTTATTTTACTCTTATCCCTATTTAGTCCTTTCATGCTTGCGATCGTGAAAGATGCAATTATTTTATTGATAACGGCTTGACTAGTGTAAAGCCGATTGAGCCTCTAATTGACAGCCGTAAACTTTGAGTTCACAACCATGAACTTCTAGTTGATAATAGTGACCTTCTGGCCGTGAACCTCTTATTGACGACAGCAAACTTTATATCTGTGTGTTTCTTAAAGTCAAAGTAGGAATAATACTCATTTGATATGATTATTAAGATGTTACAAAAAGTAGCTGCAATAGTTAGATTCTTTTAGCTTCATCCTGTGAAGCAGAGGGTTCGTGTTAGGCGGGAGCCTATCTCAAAGTCTTGCGAGATAACTCAGGCTGATAATCTTAATCGTAGACGGAGATTGTCTAGGAAGGCTCAATGATTCAAAGTAGAAACAGGTAAAGTGGTAAAGATTTTTATAGCGTAAAAACTTATATTGATAAGATCTCTTCTCCGTTGCTTGATGATGTCTAAATAGCTCAGGAGACACCTCGATATTTATATGCCGCGTCTGGGTGGTCGCGGCTACATCTAGTTCTCATACTAACTAAGTACCTACTAACCACTCCAGCTGTTTCTTTAAAAGTGCGAACACTATTTGACCCTGACAATTCTGTTATCTCACTTCAACTTCCGAATCGCAACACCATGAAACTTCCTGACGGTGCTCCCACACATCAGTCCATTGGTTACGATCCATCTTCGTCGGCATGGAGTCTTGCTTACCATTTGCATACGCAGAATGGTCTCCATGATCGAACCAACAAAGGGGCCAGCTTTGTTATCGAACCTCTCAGCATTGCAGACATATTCTGCAACCGACATCTGCGAGGCATAAGATAGACTTGTCATGATAATCGCTCCAATAGCCATTATCCCTCCATAGTCATATCGTTATCGTATGGTTCCGTCAGTATCCGTAAGATACTATTGACGTGTGTGAGTGTGGGTATGCCTGATAGCTCAGACTACCTCATCCGACAATACCATTCACTTCTGCGACTTTCATCGCGAGAGCGTGGAGTATAGAATGTATTGCCTAACCATTGTCCGTGAAAACGTCCCGTTACTTAGTGACCACTTTCGTGACTCTTGTCTTCAGTGCTCAGTAACATTATGCGACGTCGACCGATTTGGCTCGAACCACTTGCATAAGCTTGCCAAAGGTCTTCCCTCATATATCCTGCGAACGGGATCCGGTCGGTCGGACGGCCGTGACGTATACGGGGTTACGAGAAGGGCTCCAATGACCATGTCTTTGGTGAGGGGACGCAACTACGGCGGCGTCTGCCGATGTAGCGCCGTCCCAACGCTGGTGCGGGAGGGGGGTGTTGGCTTGTCTTTTCTGAACTCGGAATCTTAAGGTAGGGTAACTATAGGTCTTTATTCACTAATGGAAGGCTAACCCTCCCGGTATGCCTAACAGTTCGGTTACTTTGCAGATGTAATGATTCTACTTGATACTTAATGTGCAACAGGTAGCAACTTACTTATGTTTATTATCAGACTATCTTATTGTCTATGTGTGAGTAGAACTTGAGTATCACTATTCTCAATCTTCAAAGCTATCTTATAGTCTTTCTGTTGAAGTAAGATGAGCCTGTATCATCCTAAGGTAAAGACTATCTTATAGTCCTTTCTATCACATCTCATTAACTTATAATGGCAAGAGGTGTAGGGGTTCTAATGTTATAGAACCAAGGAGAGTGCTTGTATACAAGTAAGAGATAGATAATTTATATTGAAAGTATAGTGTAAGAAAGTACTTAGATAGTTGGGTGAAGAACTCTAACTACTAGATTCAAGACCTTTCTTAAATAGACTCCTTCCCACAACTCTAACCCTCATGACTCATACCCTATGAGTCACACAGTCCTATGACTTGTATGTGAGTCATACTTGAAATCCATGGGCTGGCGCCTATAAGTCACTGCGTAATATACTTTAAACCAATTATAACTCATAAACAAATCATGTGTGCAAATCGCCTCATATAAGTGAAACTTGTAACTCATAATATGAGTCATGTGCAAAAGTCATTATATAATTATAACTCACAATTGTAAGTTATAGAAATATAAACCAATTATAACATAGCAGTAACAATAACACACAAGTGCGACTCATGTGAGAACTCTAAGTCAACTTACCTTATAGTGTAAAATAAATATACCTATAATTAATAAGTATTAGTCACGTGAAATCAATCTTGCTTAGTTACCATTTGTAACGGTAACCTCTAAAATCATTTGCGGGGAAACCCTATGGCCGATGCTCTTTACTTTATCTTTGATGACAGTAAATATCCTGATACCAAATCTCTTGATACTAGAAGCTATTGATCATAGAGTGTTGTTGCAAGGAAGGATAGGTGAGGGTTTCGTGGTTGTTTTTGTTGTGGCACTAGGAGAAAGAAGGATAAAGGGAAAAGAAGAGGTTTACAGAGAAACTCTGAAACTAGGGCTAGTCTACAAACACTAGGCTAATTAAGCTATAGACGATATTAGAAATAGTGCACATACCAGTGGGCATGTTGAAAGCTAGAAGAATTCCTGGAACGCTTTCTCCTTTGCTATTGGTTAAATAATCTATTCACTGGCTTCTATTTAATATTTGCCACTTTAGTTTCTGCTGAGAATAAACTCTGCCATGGACAGACCAACTCTGACACCTGAGAACGGCTTCTAAGTTTTGTATGTTCCACAGGAGGTAACCCTGCCAAGGTTGTAGCTCCACATACAATCCATAATTGCTCACTTGCTTACAACAATCAGTACTTCTAAGGGAGTGCCTGTCACCCCAATGCAAAATGGCTACCAACTACAATTTTCAATTTATATGTAAATTCAAAAATTACCAACAACTATCAATCATTCTCTGATGCTTTAAAAGTCCTTCTGGCTTTCTTATATATTGTTTTAAGTCTTTAAAAATAAATCTTCCATTTTCTATCTTCTCTTTTACCACTTTTATTTTCTTGAGGTGGGATTTTGGGCTTTAAAGTTATGTTGAGCTATCATGTTCCATTGTCGTGCCTGACAAGGTAGTACCTAGCTTGATGAGAAATATATAAATAACTTCTACTTAGTGTAAAAAGACTATATATATATATGTTTTAAGTGTGTACCTGGCTTGGTGTAATGACCCTATAATAGGTAACTACAATGACTATCATCTTAGCCCAAATGGTATACCAAGTAGTAACCAGAGGTGATGTAGTCTGATATACTTAGTATACAAAAGGTTGGTTGACCTAGAGCGGCCCAGGGAACAATACAGTAGCTTTGGGTACTCTATTAGGCAGGGTAGCCCTTCAGGAGTAAGTTCACATAAAGTTAAGAAATATGAGAATGTTACACGGGTCTCTGAGGCGACATTAGATGTCAACAGAAGGACTTTCAAAGTAGTTAAAGGCATAAGAAGGCAAAGTTACCCTACCTTCGGGATTTAGCCATTTTGCCCATGGGTTCCAGTTACCCTACTGAGGAACCCAAGTTACCCTACCTTTACTAGCAAAGTCATTCTAGAACTTACAGGTCGGTTGCCTCACATTCAATAGGCTCTTAGATGTTCATTCTCACGGTCTCCCTGTTAGGCATACCGGAAGGCTTAGCCTTCCATTAGTGAATAAAGACCTATAGTTACCCTACCTTAGGATTCTGAGTTCAAAAGGACAAGCCAACACCCCCCTCCTGCACCAGCGTTGGGACGGCGCTACATCGGCAGACGCCACCGTAGTTGCGTCCCCTCACCAAAGACAAGGTCATTGGAGCCCTCCTCGTAACCCCGTATACGTCGCGGCCGTCCGTCCGACCGGATCCCGTTCGCAGGATATATGAGGGAAGACCTTTGGCGAGCT
>Ga0307509_10003015_pt1 | contig 26319 bp, 25 predicted proteins | sample 10_EM_MG_FD_202245 | JGI IMG/M metagenome (GOLD analysis project Ga0307509, IMG submission 202245) | Populus trichocarpa ectomycorrhiza microbial communities from riparian zone in the Pacific Northwest, United States - 10_EM | ecosystem: Host-associated > Plants > Roots > Unclassified | place... | reverse complement strand
AGGCTTTCGGAATTGCTGTCAAATTGACATTTGCGGGGAATAACCAGTTTACGCATCCAAGTACCTATGTCTTTATCATAGTTGTGGCGGTTTGCATCCTAACGCAGATGAATTACTTCAACAAGGCGTTGAGTCAGTTTTCGAGTTCATTGTTGGTTTCCTCTGTGATTTCCACAACGGCAAGACGGTATGCTAATGTCTGACAGGGTGACGCCATTGTACTATGTTACATTCACTACTGCTACCCTGATTGCGTCCTTCATCCTCTTCCAGGGATTCAATACTACTGATCCTGTTAACACCATTTCGCTTCTTTGCGGGTTCCTGATTATTTTCGGGGGTGTCTACCTGCTCAACCTTTCACGTTCCGACCCTGATGGCCACCGGCTTGCGGCTAATGGATCGGCGTCGTATGGCGAAGGGGTGCCCACAGATGGAATCACCGGCTTGCAGGTTCGACGAAGCATGCAGCTGCGGCGCTCGGACGTTGGTGGGTCGCGGAGCAGTATTGGAGCCAGGCTGTTGGAGAGGCATCTGGACGATGAGGCTGCTGTAGGGTTGACAGATCTGGCAGAGGACGACGATAGCGATAGCGACGATGGCCTGGGAAGGCTGCATAATCGGTGATCTAAGGACCATTCTTTCTTTTCACCTATCACAGGAACGAATTTCTTTGGGGTTTTTCTTTGTCAAAGGTTTCCTTTTTTATTTCATTTTCCCCCCTCTCCCTCCCTATGTTGTTTCCGCTTGTATTGGGACATTTCTTTCTCCCCCTCTTTGTTGTAGGTGTTGGGGCTGGCTGGTTGGAAATTTGAGGACGGGGCAGGTGGGGTTGGTGATCTGGTCTGATTGTAGAAAGTCCGTGCTTTGTCTTCTTTCCTTTTCGGTTCCCTTCTGATATAGTATTATTCCTCGACGACTCTCCCCGTCCCCAGATCTTCCCCACGCGGTGTCCTCCCCTTCTTATACGGAGAAGCATGTGCGTGGTGCTCTGCCTTTCTTCTATCTCTCTTTAGGATTGGGGTTGGTCCTTCCTGTTGGCCAGCGAGGAGATTCGGCGAGTGTGTGAAGGGCCAATGAGGGGGAAGAGGAGGGACAACATAAACGCCGTGAAGGAAGGAGTTGCTGTAGAAAAAGTTTTTTTCTCTTCCCTTCCCCCTCTTCCTGTGCACCTCTCTTCGCTTTTGGTTTGGGGATGGACGAAGTCAGTGATTGTAGCAACGAGCCAGCTCCAGTTCGTCGGATGTTGAGGGGGAGAGGGGAGGATGCGGTCATGGTTCGTACCTTTCTTTTCCTTACTTGTTGTTTTTCCAAGACTATTTCGGTGCCTGAGCCGTAGTCGGGCAGAGCAGGGTAGAGCAGAGGGATAGATAACCTTCATGTATAAAGTTCGCATTTCCCATCCCCTTTCATCCTTTTGTATCCGTCCTGTGTGCACTCTTTGTTTCTTTTCTTTTTTGGAAATTTTTGTAAGATATGACTATGGGGAAAGGGGGGTACTGTACTTGGTGTCGGGAGTTTGATAGGAATATGACAGCTCTGGTTGGCTTCTCTATCCTTCGTGTTGTTCTTGTGCTTATATCCCGTGGTAGCTCCAAGTTACCGCCGTGTAGTAAACTGTACACCATCCCCGGCCACGAAATAGAATACGCTCCGGCCCAGCGAGAGTAGTTGTGCGGTGTGGTAAGCATGTTTTAAACAGAGCCTCTCTGCCTCCCGTTCCTTCCTCCCTCCCTCTCTCTTCCTTCTGGTCAGATTTTATACTATCATACGGGTAACTCATACCTGCCCCCATCTCACTCTACAGTCATCCACGCCCTCGCACACCCACCGCATACACATCCTTGTTTGAGGCAAACATAATCCCTCACTCGCAATCCAACCCAAAACCGCCCAATGCAAGACATACTGTGTTGTGCGGTAATAATAAGATATCCCCTTATCTCTATTTGTCCACGCAAACCCCCTCCACCTTACTTAATTACTATAGCCTTTGGAAAGGTACCATCCGAGGGTAGGGCCCGGCACGAAAGCGCAATACTCCATCGCAACTTACGCGGCCGAGGGTTGTGAGGGTGGTATGCTTGGCCCCTACACTATCATCATTATCGTCGCCACCACCACCATCATGATGATAGAATATTACGCGGACTATATAGTTGAAGAGATCCATCGTATCATGAGCCCGAGATCGCAGAGGGGAAGATAAGTTTTGATAGATGGCTGCACACAACGGACGCGTAACAACCCACACGCACTCACTCAGGTGCCAAGCGATCTCGAGCTTGTGCACTGCTCTATGGATATTTCATCCCACCAGCGCTTATTAGATTACCATAATAACATAGCTTGAGCCGCAGACAGAAACCCTATTGCGCCGTTTGATCCAGACTGTAACCATCCACCCAGCCACCGACGTTTGATCTTCCTCCCTCTTTCCTTCTTTCTTTCCTTCTTTCTTTATTTGTTTGTTTGTTTGTGGAGAGAATCGCCCGCCATTTGAATCTTTACTTTTACACATACACACACAGCGGCGACAACAAGTGTGATATATATATATATATATATATAGAGAGAGAGAGAGGCGGATTAGAACAGGGATGAAGAGAATACTGACAACATTCAAGAGGGAGAAAGGGGGTGGTTTGTTTTGTCTATCTTTTGTTTGCCTTTGGTGCAGGAGGCTGGAAGTGCTAATGGGTGGGGGGGAAAAACACAGCAAGCGAAAAGAGATACAGAGATACAGGAGATCGCGGAAGGAGCGGTTCTTCAACCTCATTACCGGAGAATGATTCCCCGGAGGGCAGGATCGTGATTGCTACTGTACTCATCCCTCCCCCGCCTCCCTCCCTTCCCATCCTTATCTAATCAAGTCAGAAATCATTCTGCGAATCCGGCGGCCCCCAGAGCCAAAACCCGGGCGATGAAGTGCTACACCTCCCGGCCATAGTCGACCTAGCCGAATCCTCGCCAGCGGCGGCGCGTGCGGCGGCGCACACTATACGCAAGTACCTAGAGCAAAAGAAGAACAACAGTTTGCGGCCGCACACACAGTACAACGCCATTATGCTGATGCGCATCCTTAGCGACAACCCAGGCCGCACCTTCACGCGCAACCTAGGCGAGGCCAAGTTCGTTACGGCGGTGAAGGAGCTGCTGAAGCATGGGCGCGAGCCGAGCGTGCGACAAATACTGGTTGAGACGCTGGAGAACTTTGATGAGAAGGTGAGGGTGGTGGAAGAGGTGGAGGGGGAGGTGGAGGTGGAGGGGTTGAAGGGCCTAGTGGAGGTATGGGCAAAGGAGAAGAGGAGTATGGCAAAGTCCAGGTCCGCCCCCGGCGGTGGTGGCGGCGGTCTCTTTACTAGTGGCTCCAACAACACCAACGGTCAATACCAACAACCCCACTACCAAACCCAGCAGTCGCACCTCCCAAACATGGAAGAACTAGCAGCGCGCATCTCCGAAGCCCAAACCTCCGCCAAACTCCTCGAACAAGTGCTACAATCCACCCCGCACCCGGAAATCCCCCAAAGCGAACTCATCCGCGAGTTCGCTGACCGCTGCAGGGTTGCCTCGCGCTCCATTCAGGGATACATATCCGCCGCCACCGGAGATGGTGACGGCAGCGGAAGTGGCGGCGACAACGGAATGGACGAGGACACGCTGACAACGTTGATCATGACAAATGACCTGCTGACTATGGCTGTTGGTAAGCATGCCCGTGCTGTCCAGGAGGCACTGGAGAAGCAGGAGGTGCACAAGACTGTGGAGGGAGCTAGAATTACCGACGTTGCCGGGGAGGATGCGGGTGTGGTAGGGAGTGGAGGTGGTGAACCGCCTACGCCGCCGAGGGGTGCGGGTATGGAGGTAGATGTGCGGAGGGATGCGCAGAGGGAGAGGGTACCGGATAGTCCGGTCAGTCCCACGGTATGTGTTGTGTTTTATGATACCATAATATATCTTGCCCCATGTTTTTTCTTGTTTTCCCCTATTTCCGAGAGAAAAGAGAGGGAAAGAGAGGAAAAGGGCGGGTGCTAACTAGACTATGGTGTCGTAGACGCCCGGGCCGGTAGCGTATCGGTATTGATTAGTTGACTAGCGAGACAAAAACTCCCCCTATCCTTACATCCAACTATCTAGTTTTTCTCATTTTTTTTCTTTCCATCTCTTCTTTTTTTTATAAAGAATCAATCAATCTACCTACCTTGCCCCCCCAAGTCATGTATTCTAACCTGCGCTACTTGCAATACTATCATTTCGCGCGACTTCCCCCACCCTTTTTTTAACATGCTTGATATTCTTTACTTGCCCACTTACTTACCCCTTTCGCTTCTGCTTGCGGTCATTTCACGCTATCCAGTCTACTCTTTTATGGTCACTTGTACTGTACGTCGCTATGGCACGGGGAATGAATTTCCTCTTTTCTTGGTTGGCCTAGTTGGTGATATTTATTTATCGATTGATCCTGCTTCCTCCTCTGCCACCACACTCACACACCTACTCAAGGCCCACCCCTTTCCCCTAAACATGAGAGAATCTAAACTTTAAACACTAATTTACCCATCCATGTGCAGCACGGCGCAGTACAGTACCCAAACCAAAATTTATCTATCCCCAATCCAACGCCGTATAATCATGCAAACTCACTCGAACACCTAGATCTAGCCCAAGTCTGAAGTCTAAGTCTAAGTCTACACGAGACGACCCATCTAGCCCCAACGCCAGGGAAATAAATCAAGAAAGAAGGAGAGAAAAGAAAGAAAAGGATAGCCACCGACGCCAACGCCGATACCGTTGATGTATGCATGGTGCACCGCAAACTCCACAGTCCAAACCCGGAGAAAAGGGAAATAAGATAAACCCAGTCCCAACTCACGAAACAAACAAAACAGGTAAGTCAGACCCCGAGATGGAAGGAAAAGAAAGGAAAAGAAGGAACTAAAAAACTAAAAACTTAAAACATTACCTCCAAAACCTCCTCCTCCCTCCCCTCCCCCCCTCCCCCTCTAACCCATCATCATCATCATCACTCCCACTCGCACTCCCACCCTCAACCTCCCTAAGCACCTGCACCACCCCCCGCCGCTCATACACAAACGGCTTCAACCCCCCATTCTCCTCCTCCCGTCCCCGCGATTCCACGGCGGATCTATACGTCGGCAATCCGTCCCCATGCTCGGCATTACCACCATCACTGCTATTGCTACTGCTGCTGCTACCGCTAGAAGTGGATGGCGTCCGCCCCCGCGACGACGACGACGGCGACGGCAGGAAGGAGGATTCGGAGGCCAAAGACGACGAGCACGAATGTTCGCACAAAGATGAGGAATAGGTGTAGTGGGTATGGGTATGGGTATAGCAGGGGGTCCTCTGGGGGGTTTTTGGCCTTCTTGTCTGGTCTTTGTTGGGCGGCGGCGGTGGCCTGGCGGGGTTCTGGGCGGTGGCGGTGGTGGAGGTCATGCTGAGACGGCCGAGGTCTGAGAGGAGCCATGATTCTAGGGACTTGGAGGCACGGTGGAGGGGTGGGGTGGTGGGTATCCCGTGAGGGTGGTGGGTTGGGTTCTGGTCTAGTGGCTGGCGGGAGTGGTAGGTTGTGCGGGGGTGCGGCATTTAGTTTGGTATTGTGTGGGACCGGCGGCTCTCTTTTTTTGGAGGTGTGTAGGAAGTTGGACTAGTTTTTGTTTCTTTGCTGTTTTTGTGATATTTCGCGGGAGGAGGAGGAGGTGGTGGTGGTGGAATGTTCGTTTTTATTTATTTATTAATCCCGTAACTTGAGCGTGAAACGAAGATATATAGTTTTCGCACAAAAGTTCGGATGGGTGGGTGGATTGATGGAAGGAAGGGGATATATAGAATATTATACCCGTCGCTATGAGGAGGGGGAGGTCTCCCGGGTGAATGGGTGAGAGAGCAGGCGGGGTTAACAACAGCAGGGCTCGATGTTCAGATGATGATGATGATGATGATGATGATGAGACCAGGCCAGACTAGATCAGGAGGAGTGTTTCATCCCATAATACCGCCTGCACTTCTCCCTCTTCCTTTCGTCCCGGATTGAAATCCGGTTTCTGGAAGGAGGGAAGGAAGGAAGGCTCGAAGATCCCAGGTGACAGGCCTTCCACCACCGAAAAAAAACTGCCGGGCGATAACCAATAGCGTGAGAAGGAGGAGTGGGGAGGGGGGGGGGGTGGTGGTGGTGGTAAATGTGTGTTTTACGTGCGAATATTAAAAGTAAAAACCTCTCGGAGAAGCTGCCAAAATACGGATATTCAGCTGATAATTGCACTTGGAATTCTGTACCAGCACTTGCTTGAAGGGACGAGAGACACACACAAACACACACACCACCACCACACAGAAAGAAGAAAAAGAAGAAAAAGAAATAAAGGAAGAGAGAGAGATCCCTCAAATACTTATATATCCTCACTTGTGATCGTAAAAAAACCCCCCCCGTGGTCCTTCCTTCCTTCCTTCCCCACCCCCGCTCTCGTCTCGTTGTTCGGAGTAACATAACATACATGACTGTAAGGGGTCCAGTCCAGGAGGGGGGATCAGCACTCCACATGATATTACGCGGGGCCTCCTCCTCCTCCTCCTCCTCCTCCTACCCTCGACCGGCGTCAATTATATCGCATGTGAGAGATTTTTCGTGAAAGGGTCCTTTTTTTTTCCCCCCATCGGTCGATTGATTGATTAATTATCATAACTTGACGGCGGTATCGTACCTAGCTATCGTTCCGGAAGTGGGGTGGGGTGGGGTGGAGCGAAGTTGGAGGAGGAACGGGATAGGTAGGGCAGAGAGAGACAAGGCAGGGCTGATCCGACAAATGTGTGTCCCGGCCCTTCAATTAACTAACTGCAGCTGGGGTTTATCCCATCCTATCAGTGAACCGAATCAAACAAGAGCGTGTTTCATCGGCGTGGTATGCAGTATGCATGATTTCTTCCAGCGGAAACAAGAGAGATGTTCGCGGAGGATCGGTCGTTGGGATGAACGAAGCACGCTTTTGATACGAAGCGGTACTATACGAACCTATAAACTTTAGAAACGTTTAGTATTTTTTCGTATGATAATATTAAACTTTCTTAAGCTCACGGTCAACAAGTGGATGGGTGAACCTGCGGCTAGTCTAACCCCAATCGTTGTCGCTGCGGCTCGCCAAGGGGATTGACATTGCCCGGCTGGTACCCCATCGTACAGTACCGTATAGTACCAGTACTCGAGTACCAGCACAACCAACCCGGGACACCCACCCCGGTATGATACCTATCCGCATTATTACCACAGGTATGATATTATGACAGAAGCAGAGTAATCCGTTCAAACACCCGCAAAACTCGAGATAACCCGACAACCTCCCCCCCTTCCCTCCCCTCCCCGAAACATCCCTCCTATGATGCATCAGATCTATGATATCCTGTCACTCATGCAGGGCAAGATCGGTATCATCCTCCTCCTCCCCCACACACCCTTCAAAGAAAAAGAAAAAAGAAAAAGAAAAAAAACAGAAATCAGTTTATCCGTCATCAATAATCACTCAGTCCCTCCCCAAAAACGGTTCTTCCGCAAAAACAAGCGGGAGCAAAGTTTGTTTGTTTCCAATCGATAACTTTTAACTCCTTCCCCAGACCAGACCAGACCAGACCAGACACCCGAGGCCCTGAAGATCCCTCACGCCCCCCGCCCGGGGGCCCGGATAACCATAACCTGATTTGACCTGCTGCCTGTAGAGTAAAGTACAGTACAGGTATTAACCCGCTCGCTCGCTCCATCCCCCATTCAACAATTATCATCGGCTTTAGGGGGAGGAAGAAAAAAACTCCCTTTTCGCGGAGATTTCCATTTGATCCGGCGCGGGTTTTTATCACTAACTATAGTATTCAATAATTAATTAATTAGTTCTGTTGGTTGGTCAACTATGAAATGACTACGGGTGACTTGAACTGGCGTAGCTGTGATATTGCACCGTAGCGACCAGAGTAAATGACTGAGTTGATTAGTACGGGAGGCGCACAACGCGAGTGACCGGTTAGTGATCGGTCGAGGTTGAGATCTGGATGCACTTGCGCACGTCTAATCTTTGAGATCTTTGAGCGGAGCGCGGGCTAAGGTGTTAGATAGATAGATAGAGCAAGGTATTATAATATTATGTAGTTAAAATGTTCTATACTGAGAAGTGGGGAGAGTTGATAGGTGGGCTGTCGTGGTAGATTGCTTTTTTCGTTCGGGGGTTTGATTGGGTGGATGGAGAAGGGAATGCACGACTAGGGACCTCTACAACCCAGGTGTAATGGAGATAGGGAGATTTGTGCAATGGATGTGTGTTGGGGCCGAACAGCAGGCCAAAGGTGTGATACCTACAATGAAGGCATCCAATTACTCGAGCAGGGCGGGTGCAGTAATTCGCAGAAGGGGCCAAGGTGCGAAGACACATAGGCCCTAGTTATATCCCATTACATCCCACACGAGATATCATAATATCATACAAGGCCTTACTAAATAACCACTATCTATACTCGAAAGGAAAAAAAGGAAGGAAAAAAGAATGGCTCGACCCCGGGTTTGAACCGGGGACCTCTCGCAAGCGTACTTAAGGTATTACCCTAAGCGAGAATCATACCACTAGACCAGCCGAGCTATTTGCAAATTTTGGTTTTTTGCAATGATTAACCCAAACCAGGAGCTTTCCGGATAGAATAAATCCCTTTGCCGGTGGATTCGGGAGCGGTGTCACTCCTTGCTAGGAGGAGAGGCGAAATAAGTTAGGCACGGCAAAGTATGTTACCAGGGCATCGTATTCGCCAAAATAAAGTATTTTCCTAAGTTTTACCCAAATCCAAACATCCGCCACGCCAGGGACACTGGCTTCCGGATCTCTTTGACTTAGATGTGTGGTGGTAATCAATGCAACCCTCCTTACCAAGATTGCTAGATGGCGAGAGTACTATGGTTACGGCACTTACACTATCGACAGTCGCTATGCCCCAGAAATAAACTACTATAGGGAGTATGGTATATTCGCGGGAGTGGGGTGGCAATGCTGGGCTTGGGCCATTGCTGATATTGATATAGCATCCCAAGCTTGCTGCTACCAGTAGTGATACCGAGCATTGGTTCTCCATAGTGCATCCTTCCTTGCTCACTCAACATCGCACTTATTCGAAAAAAACGAGTGACCGGGCATGACAACTAGTCGTGGCATCATAGGCCACGCCCACAATTGCAATATCATACCAAGGCAGGAGGAATGATTTAATAAAAGTATCTAACTAGTAATTCCACGGTTTGAGCCTTTCTACCACCCATGCTCCAAAAACCCTACCAGATACCTGTCAGAGTGAAAGAGCCACAAAGGAAACACAGGTAGTTACATTTTCGGTTGACCCTTGCCGTATGAAGTAGAAATAAAACAAATTCAATCACCGCCCAACGCCGGGCATACAGTAGTAAAGATTCCCAGGTTAACATACTTTACTACTAAAATGTCTGCTGTGGAAGGCAGAAAAAAGGACCATCTCGCTGGTGAGAAACAATAAGGAAGGATAGCAAGGAAAATAAAATAAAGGATAAAGGGGTACGTATTACAATGGAATTCGGTGTGGGAAGGGCGGAGCGCATCGAAGTCAATCTATAGGCAGATAGACTTGGGTGGAAATTCCACACGCGAAGACAATAACAGCAAGGATAGAAGGAACGGAAAGAACGGAGAAGGGAGGGGATGATAAGTGACTTATCCTAGACTTACTCGATACTTTGAGGCCAACTCAAACAGGATCCCCATGAACCCATTTAGTTGCTGCCATGAAGCCCCCAATTTAACTTTACCATAGACGCCCATCCAGCATCGATGCCAGTCAATAGCCGCGGTGGAGAAGTCTTCCCAGAACACAGCGAAACCTTACAGTAAAGGCGTCTTAAAACCCCCAGGTCTGTTGCATGAACAACAACACCTTATGAAACGAAATGCAGCACCTCAGAGATATCCCCGGAAACACATCGGGATGTTGCAGAAAGGGAAAGAGAACCCATGAAAGGAAAAAAACAACGCCGAACAGAAAGATACCCAAACACCTGCGAACCGCTTTTATCGATAAAAGAAACCGCCAGGGAGGTCGAGAGAGCGGCTTTAGAATGCAAAACAAGAGAACAAAGGAAAATGAAGGTCCCTGCGTTGGTAGAATGCAAAGACTGCAAAGGGCGACTTAGACCTTAATCTGACCGTTGACGTTTCGCTGGTCGCGGGGAGGTTCTGTCAGAGGACGGAGAACTTGCCGTGGAGGGGTTAGAGAACTTTGACCAACCTAAGATCTCGTCATCATCTTCGTCTTGCTCTAACTCGCCGTACATCCTCTTCTGTTCGGTGCTTTGTTTTGCCTCCGAAAGTGCGTTGTGCTCTGCTTCATCATCACTGTCGTAACCAAGTAAGGACTCCACTTCAGGAGCGAGTTCCGGTGGATGTAGACCTCCAGCGGCCTCGTCATTTCCAGCGTCTGTTGCTGCTCCAGTTTCATTCGCATCGCCGGTAGCTGTGTCATCATCATCATAGTCGGTCCCGAGATGGGCCTGATTGAGGTCATAGATTTGGTAGCCAATAGCGTACTCTGTCTCACCAGACAAAGCCTCTTGTCCATTAACGGTACCGTCGTACTCGGCATTGTAATGTTCGTAACCATCCTCATATTCGGCAGTCTCATCAAGGTACTGGTTTTGCTCATCATCGGCTAGTTGGTCACTTTGTTCTGGGCGGCTGTACCTCTGCATGCTGGACTCATGACTATCTCCCGAGGGGTCCTGAATGTTATACTGCTCGCCATCTGGGAGGTAATCTCGGCCTCCATCTTGTCCGGCCTCGAAACCTTGCTGGCCCTCGTATTCATAATCACCATACTCCACTTGCTGCTCTCCAATATAATCACCTTCGCCATCGCCCCCGAAAACGGGAATTGACGATGGCTCATTATTTACGTTCACATCGCCATCACTAGGGCTATGACTCTCGTTATGATCGCCATCAGCAGCATTTTCACCTGGATCGATAAAATTAACGGTAGATTCCTGTTCATAGTTTTCTGTCGCCCACGTTAGCGTTTGCAAAGAAATGAGGAAATGGAAAGAAAGAGCTTACCAGGAGTATCAGATGGCCTAGCCGCGTCCTGTTGCTGCTCTAGATCTTCGTGAGGTGATGGTCCGTTGTCGCCCGGATTTTGTTCCGCAGATTCCGAGTTAACAGTGCGTGGGCTGTGATGGGATTCAGACTCTCCGAATGTCTCATAATCCTCATACTCAATCAACTCCTCTTCCTCTTCTTCGGTAGAGTGAGCCTCATCGCCCTGAACTGTGGAAACACTCTCCTCAACCTCATCAGGAGTTTGAGTATCCCTCGGTGAAGCACTATTGGAGACGGTCTCGAGCTCGAGCACTGTATTTTCTTGGGCTCTCGGAGTTTCCGAGCCATGGTTAGGCGATTCGTTAATAGAAGCGGGTGAATCTTTGGATACAGCTGTAGTGGGAGAGGGGGAATTAGGGGCACCATCCTTCAGATTGGCACCACCTTCGTTCTCACCCTCCACACCGTTAGCAATATCATCGTTTCCATATTCAAGATCGAAATCGTCGTCGTCGTCATCGTCGTCGTCATCGTCCTCATCGTCCTCTTCTTCAAATTCCTCTTTTTGTTCTGAGATACTGTCTTGGTTTTCTGTTAGGTTAGGTTCTACTTCAGCGGGTTTATCGGTATCATGGGCAAACGCCGCAGGTGAGTCATCATTATTATTATAATCTTCGACTTCAACTTCTTGAAGATCTCCACCTTCGCTTGTCTCGACGAATCTCTGCTCGGAGTTCGCGTCGCTGTCCCCCGATTTGCGTCTTGCATACTCGATTGCCTTGTTGTAACCAAGGCCTTCGTTTGCAGAGCTTAGCAACATATTGATACGGTCAGACACGCTAGGACGCGAAAACAAAACCAAACGAAGCGCTTCCGGATTTTCAACGTTGTCCTGGAGACTGAGTCGGACATGAAGATCGAGGATATGCTGGAGCGAAAATTCATATGAAGACTTAGAGTCCTGTCAACATTAGACAAGTTAGTAAATACAACCATGAGCATCAGGTGAAGGAAGTGACTTACCTCGCTAATTTCAACACCATAATCCACAATCTTAATTACCAACTCATCTCCTAGGCTAACAGATCCATCCAAAACATTACGAAGCTCAGAAAACAACTCATTCATCCCCCTCAGACAAACACCGACATCTTTGATAAAAAACGGCAAATCAACATCATCAGAAGGCGGGAAGAGCGAGACGTGATTTTGTTCATACTGGACTACAACTGGGTGTGGATCGAAACTAGGGGGCTCATCCGCGAGGCTGACAGCACCTTGCTCCTCGGCCTCATTACCAGTGGTGATGGGTTGATGGGGTTGCTCGGTTGTTTCATTTGCCTGTCGCTCCTCCAAGGGCACTACGTCGTTCGTAAGGGTTACAGATGTATTCTCGCTCCAAACATTTTCCTTGTGTTGCAAGTCGCTGTCTTGGGTAACGGTTTCATGTACAATAGCCTTTTCGGTATTTTCAGGGGGGGCGAGAGCACCATGGGGCTCTCCCGCGGGTGATGCTGTTTGCTGAGAATCTGTGAGATGAGCAGTTTCACCAGCATTGGGCTTTTCCAGCGGGAGAGAGGGCTGATCAACTTGTTCTGAAATGGCTGGGGGGATGCTGTGTGTGATGTTGGATTCTTCGGGGACAGCTGATTGTTCCTCCGGAAGTGTTTTTGGCGAGGCCTCAGGAGCTGCGCTCGTAGAAACCCCACCTGGAACAGGATCGGCCTCATCATCTACTTGTTGTTTCTCAAAGATGATATCATCCTCTTCGTCCAACATGATATCGTCATTATCGTACAGTTGATGGCTATTATCAGCATTATCTTCTTCCATACGGTAGTTGACATCAAGATCGGCACCGCCTGCATTAGAGTAAACTTCGTCGGCATCGATCTCAATGTCAAAATCGGAATCCTTTCTGATATCGGTGTCCGAGTCCATCATTTCGTCATCAGTAGTAGGAATATGGGGGTCTAATAGACTTGGCAGTGCGTGGTGTGCTGGTTCCGCCTGCATGTTGGCGGACTTGTGTTGCGGGGGGTCCTGGAAGGAGTAAGTTGTCCCAGGAGTGTCTGGGTTGTCAGAAAGATCGGAAAATGGAGTAAGTGGAGCGGCCCGGCGGTCAAAAAGCGAAATAGGAATACCGCCTCGAACTGCTAAGCTCATGAATCAGGTTGGTTTAAACCAGCTAGTCAAGCAAAAGACCGTTCAAGGCTTGTTTGACGGGGCAAACTCGCGATGTAGTCGGCTGGGTTGTGTGGCGTCTCGGACAGGGTCTGGATACGCCAAGGGAAACTGTATGGTTAGTAGGTAAGTTGGTTATTGGGACTGAGTTAGGTGGTCGATGGAGACTGTTGGTGTGAGAATAGGAGGGGGTGAGGGGGTTATTTGTAGGTGAGTATTGTGGGATGGGAAAGTTGGGGGCAGACGCGGTGGTGAAAGGGGTACGCGGGGAAGTTGGAGTAAAATTTGCAGGTTGAACAAAGCGAGTAAAAAAGAAAAAACTAGTGGCCAAATTCAGGTGCTGAGACGCACGTTCGTGGTTAAGAAAGGAAAACAAGAACACGGCTGTAATAGTCGCCTGCAGGACGAGGAAGAGGCTCAGTTCATCGTATGAAATAATTGCACTCTTTACTGTGGTGTTGCAGTGGGGAGGTGTGTGTGTTGTGAGAGAGGGCAACGATGGGGAGAGATGCTTGGGGTGTGTGGTTGGGCGTTGGGAGGAGACCTGAGCCTTGACTGCGTGTTGAGAGTTGGAAAAGAAAAACCCTAAGGAGCACCCACTCAAAAGTAATCAGGCGTCCTTGTATCACTCAGACGACCCACCCTCTCTCCCCATGCAGCCCGCCAGGCTCGAGAATCCGTACGTATCATAGTCTACAGACTACCGTACATCTGATTCTCCAGAGCGAAACTTTCGGCACAGCCCGTGACAGAATACCAATACCCACATTTTTTCATGTCAGCCAACAAAAATACTGCCATCGCTCACAACCCGAAATCAAATTTGAGCAAACCCCACTAGAAAGAAAATAATAATAATTAGGGGAAAGAGTGGGGTAACTGCAACTGTGCGGCCAATTCTTAAATGCAAAGGGGCGATTCTTTAAATGGTCTGTCTTGATTACCGGTCGAAGTTCTGAAAGGTTTCTTGTTCTACTAGTAGAGAAACATCCTACCAAGATACCTAGAATGGCACCGTTTCTTTAGAGAATTATAGAAAAAAACTCTCTCACAGAAGGATCTCTTCCATCTTTGGGTTTCTCAAAAAAAAAAACCCCCCTGGTGCACAGAAACAGTATGATACAATATTGTGAGAAACACTAGATTTTGAGTTGTTGCAAATTTCCTCAGAGCTACGAAAGCCCAGAGCTCTGAGTTTTTTTTTTTTAGTTTTTTTTTGAGAAACCCAAGGATGGAAGAGATCCTTCTGTACAAGTACTAGGCGATTTTTAAAGTATTCGGAATCTTGGCGCTGATTTGTATGGGTCTTGGCGCCAAGCCGTCCGAATATTAAAAAAATCCCCGAGTACAGGTACTGTAACATATATAATATTATTATAATATATAAGTTATATTTTCCCTTCCATCACAGTACCGTACCTCTGCCACACGCCCAGGCAGCCATTTATCCCAAACGCAAACTATAAATACTCCACCCCATTCATTACCTTGGGACACTGTCATCTACTATAGTGTAGCGAAAAGTCCAACCCTCCAACGGATTCTTTCCCCATGCGCCCCAGCCTTGACCAAGCATACGCAAAAAAAAAAGAACCCCCAAAAGTAAAGACAGCGAACGAGAAAACATTTAAAGAACCTTGAACCCCCGAAAGGAAATGCCAGAAAAGTAAATTGCATTGAGACTAAAGAAATAGGCTAAACCGGTACGGTAGCACCTTTGGTTCTGACAGGGCCAAAACAAGCTATGGGGGGCTTTGTGATGCGACCAGATACTCGGCACATGAGTAGCGTTGCATAAGTCACATACTCCAGTTCTTTTTCAGTGCAGTTTAGCTAATTATCCTCTCCCTCTTCGTCTTCGTTATCGTTAACCTCAACGACAAGACTCGCCGTAGGCCAGAGGCAATCTTTAACAGCTCTCTCAGATCCACCCCTCTCACCTTGAAGCTCGTACACCTCCCTTGGCATCGGGCTGACCAGTTTGAACCCATACTCGTGGGTGTATCTGCTTGGCTTCTCCGGTATCTTTTCCTTGGTTGCACTCTCGTCCAGGTACTCCAAGCACTCCACGAAGGCATACACCTCCTCCATGCTAGCGTCCCCATTAAATCGTCTGATCACTCTCTCGCCGTTCCTCAATCTGATGCTAACCCTAGCTGTATCCTTGCCGGTTGGTTCCTCTTTCGGGATGGTTGTGGCTCTCCACTGTCTCCAGGCAGTCCGATTGTTTGCCAACAAAACCTTCTCTTCTGCTTTAGCTCGGGCAAGTTCCTCTTCCCTAGTTTTTCTCTCCGCCTTTTCTCTGCGTACTCTGGCTATCTCCCTATCTCGGGCGAGGGACAACTCATATGCCGAGTTTTGCTGTTCACGGATGGCTCTACCTGCTTCGTGCACAGCGCGGGTAGCACGGATCCGCTCGAGAGTCTCGGAATGGGTCGTTATAGCAGTGGTCAACTTTGAGACGAAGGTCTGAGGCGGTGTTGGCCCAATAATGCGTGAGACAACTGACATTCCCTGAGAGCTACTGGCTGAAGAAGGAGCTCTGCTTATCAATGCAGCGAAAGGAAATTTGGTGCAGTTGAGGGCCGTTGAAACTACGAAGCGCCAAACTGGTTAGGAAAACAAAGCTATTAAGCAGCAGCTATTGGAAATACCTTGATATGCCTCACTGTCTTGAACACTCCCAGCCCAAACTATAATATTCTGAGTCTTAATAAATTCAACGACCTCAGGATTTATCAATGTTTCTCTATTGAAAGATGCCGTGTCATCATGTTCATCGCTTTGAAGAACTACCAACAGGAACCTCAACTCATTCTTCGCCAGATCCAGGGCCTGGGCATAGCCTCCCTCAAAAAACTTCAGTCCGGTCTCCGTTCCATATTCCTCCTCAAATAATCGGATGAACCTAGCAGCAGTGTCCCGGGGGTTCTGTGAGCGGCGGGCAGTTTGTGCCCGAGATGGCGGAGAAGTCGCTGTACGGAACCGAGCCAAGAAGGGAAAGAGGGTGTAGAAAAGAGAGACAAAGGAGTTGCTAAGTCGCCATACCAGTGAAAACGGAAATAGCAGGAGTGAAATGAGCAGTGGTGGGCGTCGAGACACCGTGGTGGGTTGTGGGACAATTCGGGGAGCAGGTGAGATAGTACCACGGTTTCGTTGTCCAGCTCTCAGAGGCAAACCGGGGGTGGGTAGAGGCGGAGGAGGAGGAGGGATTTGGGGTCGGGCTGCTGCTGCTGCTTGCTCCGCAATAGCTTCGGCCACGGGATCAGCAGTCTCACCGTCAAAGAATTTTGCGATCGCAATCTGGTGGTATACACATCAGTGAGAACAGGTCAAAAGTTAGGCTCAGGAGTTCAACTACCTCAACGTTCCACTGTGACCTTCGTAGTAAGGGGATAGCGTCTTTAGTTTCTTGGGCAGTCACTGCTGTAAACTGCTCTAGAGCTTGTCGTTGCGATTCCGAAAGTTGCGAAACATCGTTATCAGCCATGGTTAGGTGAGGGAGGGCTGTACAGCAGCAGTTGGTGGATGTCGAGGAGGTCTGTTGTTGGTGTCAGGTTCGTTGTCGGTGATTACATGCGGTTCGGACACGGTATGGACACCGTCGAGTGTTCAAATACCAGGGTTCTGTATGGTTGAGGGTGACGTGGAGAAAGCAAGACAAGAAAACCAGGCGGATGTAGTTCCCTAAACTCGAGAGGGGAAGGAGGGCCTAAATTCAAAAATGAATTGCAATGGTAGAGGGGAAGCGAAAATTGAAAATGAAATAGGGATATCGAGGTGATACTTTGCTATCGGAGGAGAGTTTCGTTTGGTGTGTGAACCGAAGATTACAGTGGAGGCTGACTCTATAGCATCACTCGGTCCAGACTTTTTTTTGCTCTTGTGCCGATACTCAGTCTTGGCAGAGCGGATTTTGGTAGGGTGCTGGAGTCTCGTGACTAAGGTCCTTCTTGAGGGCATTTTATGCAGCATTAATACCCGACGGGATGATGCTTGAGCTGGTAAAATGTCATAAAACGTTCAAGTTATGATGTAAACCGTGGGTAAGGAGTAATGTAGCCAGGCCTCCACTGCTGTTACCAGGTAACAGCAGTGGGTCTCTTCAAGCAGGGCAATAGGCTGCGGTACATATCTAGGAATTGGGACAGTTTAATGATACATAGAACCTGCTTCATCCTCTTGCAAGACTACCGGTGGATTAATGTGCCGGAAGACTGAATTTTACAGTATATGACTACCGTATTTCTTCCTCCCTTCGAGGCCTATTCTACCAGGTGGTCATAAATAGGTATACTTGAGCAGAAGCATGGGGCAACAAGAGCAGCATTCATCTACGGTATTCCTCTCCACCCTGCGGGGCACTTGGGATTTCTGCGTGGCATCTGTACTCGAGTATGTTGACTCAGACGCCAGCAGACCACGATCAATTGGGGCTCATGTCTCACCCAGCTTCACGGGATGCTTTCACTGGCTCAGAAGATTACGGACACACGAGTATTGTGTTGAACTGACAATCCAATGAAATAGGGGGCGAATCGCAATTATTCAGTGTGATGCTCGAGTTTTTGCCGGTGCGGTGGTTATATTGTCTATTTTTTTTCCTCTGCGCTCTACCTTACTAGTTATCGCATCCCGCCTGAAGAGTACGGTATCCTGACTTCGGGCAAAGTTGGGGTCTGCTGGTGTCGACTTGCAGTGAGTGGGATTCGGCGGCTCCGTCTCAGCCTCACACGTCATGTCAACTCCATTTCGTCAACCCAGCTTGTCCAACTGATCCGAGTTCCCCTGCCAAAGCATTTTTTGAGGCACGGGGAATTCACGATGCGGTACGTACGGTAGGGCTCAAGCAACGTGTCCACTCACCTATAACACTGGAATAACTCGCATGCCATACCGTTACGTATGATCTTGTTTTTCACCGTATTTGCAACATTCCGCTCCTTTCGTTTTTCTACTAGCATCTGCTCGCCTCTCACTGCCCATGAGACTTTCGAAGGGGTCTTGCCCAACTATTTATTCGCACTACTGACCCCACCCCCCTATCGACTATAAGACGGATTAAACCCTTCCAATCCCTCCTCGAGCGAGTGGGAACACTCTCAAGTCAGTACGAGTAAAATGCCCCCGCTTGCAAGGAGGGTACTCATAATAGCTGCAACCGACGGCCTCATCCTATCTCCTATTCAAAACTCTCGTAATGTACGACCTTCACCGCCACACGGCTCGGTGAAAATTGATTACAAGTCCAAACTCATATCCGCTTACAATCCGACCGCAGAGTCTCAGGCGACAGAAGCTCTTAGCACTTTATCTTCTTCTGTAGAGGCGCATGGAATCGGAGGTTTGTGCTAGTCGAAAAATTTCTCCTTCACATTCTAGCAAGGGCTTACCAAATTTCCCCTTGTGGATGGGTGATGAGTAGGGTTGTTGAATGTGTCCTCAGCTAGTGCCTTCCTGATCGCAATAACAAGTCGTGAGCAAGTGGCTACCATTCAGGGACGCTATCCAATCTACGTAGTCACTGATGTCGCACTGATCCCGCTCTCTTCCCGGAAGGATGCAGAAGCTGCGATATTCAAGGCTCGGGCTGGGAAGTCTGGGGCAGGCGAGGCAGAGTCGGATGGAGCTACAGATACTGACATTGAGGAAGATGACACTGCTGTCCTTGATGATGAGCTTCAAGACCAAATTGATCCGGATTCGGAATCCGTGAATCATAGACGACAGAGCTCAATCGGCGAAGACGTAATCGGAAGGAAGGGGGCTTATGGACGTTTTGCCGAGAAATGGTTCTCTAAGAGGGGGTGGACTGTAGACCAGAGAAGAGTTGAGGGTCTTAGTAGTGATGAAGGCATTCTTGAGGAAGAGCCTAAAGCCGCAACAGGGCACATCACAGGCGCCTCCGACGGAGAAATCATGGGGGAGCCCGAGAATCAGCCCGCCCCCGACGCCGCAAGAGGTGGTGTTATCAGTAGCCCTGCAAATGTGCCCGAGGGTAGTAAATGCGAAAACAGTGCCGTGGAGGGGGAGATGGAGGCGGATACTGAGGCCATGAAGGAAGGTGTAGCTCATAGCCTCACTCCTAAGTTACTGCGCGCTACCCGAATCCTGTTGGGGTCTTCAAGAAGCTTCTTTTTTGGCTACGAATGGGATATCACAAGAAGGTGGGACACACAAGGGAAAAACTCGAGCCCGAGCCCGAGCTTGCCCTTGCACGAATCTGTTGATCCTCTGGTGTGTATCACTCGCTCCTGATATCCTTGCCCTGCAGATGTGCACACTAGCGGTTCTCATATTAGTATCAAGTTAAAGGCATTTTAGCTAATGTTTCTTTGTTTATTGTGTAGTTTTTCTGGAACCGTGCCCTGCAGAAGCCGTTTATTGAGTCTGGAAACGGCACCTTTGTGCTTCCCCTAATGCAGGGATTTGTTGGACAATTTCAGTTCTCTGCGGCAGCGCCCTCAAGTTCTCAATTATGGCCCCCTACCGAGCCCGGCGAACCGGGAGTCACAGAAGTAGCACATGAAGACGGAAAGCGAAACTTTCTTCTGACCTTGATTTCTCGTCGCTCTATTAAGCGCGCCGGCCTTCGTTACCTTCGCCGCGGGGTTGACGACTTTGGCGATGTCGCGAACTGTGTAGAAACCGAGCAAATCCTTTCCGACCAGAATTGGAATCATATTTTCTCCCATGTGCAACTTAGGGGTTCCATTCCTCTTTACTTTCAACAATCCCCGTATGCCTTGAGGCCTAAGCCGGTGCTACTTCGTAGTGAGGCTGAAAACACGGAGGCCTTCCGACAGCACCTCGAAAATATTGGGGGGAGGTATGGTAGTATACATGCAGTGAGCTTGGTCGAGAAACGTGGTAATGAAGCAATCATTGGAGAAAAATTCCAAAATTCGTTCGAGAACCTCCGCAATGCCAACAAAGGAGTCGGGTTTAATTGGTTCGATTTCCACCGGGAGTGCAGAGGGATGAGATTCGAGAATGTCGGACTTTTATTCGACGAGATTGGGGAAACATTGGATAAGTTTGAGTATACCGAAGAAATACAAGAAAAGGGAAAGCCAAGGAGGGTCAAGAACCAGTCAGGCGTATTAAGAACGAACTGCATGGACTGTCTCGACAGAACTAACGTTGTGCAATCCTTCTGTGCTCGCAACTCACTCGACAAACAGCTAATGTCTCTCGGAATAGCCTCGATGTCTGCGGAAGAAGAGATGAAAACATCTGCAGGGTTTAATATACTATGGGCTGATAATGGCGATGCTATATCAAAACAGTATGCATCAACAGCTGCACTCAAGGGCGACTTTACACGTACCCGTAAACGCAACTATCGCGGGGCCCTTACAGATTTCGGATTAACCCTCTCTCGCTTCTTCACGAATGCGGTATCCGACTTCTTCACCCAGGCAGCCATTGATTTCCTGCTCGGAAACGTCACATCTAAGGTTTTTGAGGAATTTGAGGGGGAAATGATCACTGCGGACCCAGCGGTGTCCATGAAGAAGGTTCGCGAAAACGCAGTAGAGACTAGCGCTAAAATCGTCGTAGAGGATGAGAACGAGGCCGTGCTCGGGGGCTGGGTGTTCCTGACGCCTTCAGGTGAAGGCAGTAGACGCAAACTTCCCCTCCGAGACACCGTAATCCTAATCACAGACCAGGCAGTCTATAGATGTAGATTTAAATTCGGTATCGAAAAAGTCAGCGAGTTTGAAAGAGTTAAATTGAAAGACGTTATCGGTATTCAATGGGGTAACAACCCCACTCCCCCCGACCAGCGTAATAACGCGGAGACTAACCAAAACCTCAGGAACATACATAACCTCAACCCTTACTCCCTCCAGCATCGACGAAAGACGCAACGTCGGCTTCCTCCTAAAGTACCATCCCCCATGCACCGGGGAACTCGTCCGGGTAAACACCCGCTCTTTGAGGAACGCCTTTACGAAGCCCATGGGAGAATACCACGACCACGGCGGCTCGGACACCCACTCGGAAGCTGCAGCACCCTCCATCGACGCCGCCGCCGCCACATCTTCGCCCTCCGCGGCTCGCATGATGGCTTTCAAGGCGCCCGCCGACGGCGAGGATAGCGAGGTGGATCTTGTGAAGAGTGTCTGCCAAGTGATTGCTAATGCGTGTGCAAAGCATAGACCTGCTCTCTCCATGGAGACGTTTGTGGAGAGCAAGGACGTTATCGGATTGGCGGAGGCGAGGAAGAGCACAGGGCTGTTGGAGCAATGGGGGTACAACCTGAGGAAGTTGGTGTGGGCTTGATTGCGCGGGCGAAGTAGATAGGTTAGGGAGCTGGGTAGCTTCTGGCACACAGGTGTTTTTTTCATCCTTCTTTTCTCCTTTTCCCGTTCTTCTCTAATGGTGAAGGCCACGTGTGCATTGCGATAATCTGTAGAAGACCGGGGGAGAAAAAAGTGACGGGGAGAGGGAAAGGGTGTTTCTGTTTTGTTTGGGAACTTTGGTATAATTGTCTCGAGTGATTGCCCGTGAGGGTGTACGAAAATTCCCAAGATACCAGGTACCATAGCTTAACCAACTCCCATCTTGTCCCCGCCCCCCGCCCGAGGCCGACCATAGAGCCTATATCCATACCGTCGTGACTGCCGCGCCGTATACATTCGCTCACTGCTAACCCAACCCGGGCCTCATCCATCCATCCATTCCCTTGCTCTGCCTTCCCATCGCTGCTATAGTAATATGTAAGCAAGGTAAAAAAATACCATCTCCCAACCCTACGGATGTCCCCCGAGCGGCTAACCAACCCCACCTGCATCGATTGCCCCGATAAAGTACACACCACAAGACACCGCTCTCCTCACCACCCCTCCCTCTTCTCCTCACAATCTACGTTTCCCCTTCCACCTTCCCCACGAGCATGATGGCACACTGAGCCAAGCCGGCCCTAAACAGCAAGAAAATCAACCAAAAAATCTACAGGCCTACAAACAACCACAAGAATCAATGTCAAATGCGTGATTGGTGGGCTAGAAAGTATATGAAAATGGATGATGGGTGAAGACGCATCATGTCAGGCGGGGGCACATGAAAGGGGCACAAAGAAAGAAGAGGAATTCGCTAATTAACAGGGTTTAATGATTTTGATGATTGGATTAGATTCAATTGGTGTTTGGGTTGGGTTGGGTGAGGGGCGGGGAACTTTATGGGAAGTGTGATAGAAAGGGAAAAAAAAAGAAAAAGACATAAGAAATCATGTGATCGCTTGCGGGATGATGCGGCTATATGGTGATTGGGAGCTGGGGTAATTGGTGATGGGGGAAGGGGAAATCCGATGCCATGGGAAGGGAAAAAACAAAAAAAACAGGGAATACAAAGATAGGAGCCTGTCTTCAACAAACAAAACCGATCCATCTAAAAAAAGGGAGATACAAAAAAATTGACAGGATGAGAATGAGAAGGGTTAAAGCAAAGAGAAGAGGGAAGGGGGAAAAAACAGAGCCTTACGCATTTTCAGAAGTCTCATCTGGTATGAAAAACAGATTTAGACTTCTGTAGCGTGATCATCATTACCAACAGATAATAGCCTTCACGGAATAAAAAAGGGAGGAAAAAGGAAAAAAGAGGAGAGGCTTATAGAAACGACGAACTCCCCCCATGAACCGAGTTGAGAAACACAAACATATGAAAAATGAGAAGCCAATGCCTAATTTGAAAATGATCAGCCCACAGAATTATAAGTCCACCGTCTAAGAAAAGACGAGTATAATCCCCAAGCCATCTTTATTTCTATTCCAGCAAATAGAGACCATCTCCATCGCGGCCTTCTGTTAAACGTCTAAGAGGCCTGATTTTGTTGGCGCTTGACCTGCTCCCGAGTCCATCTAGCTGTCTCGGTAGTTCTGGGAGCGTATTCGCGGTTTAACCGAGTCTCCTTAATCATCGCGTTAATCCAATCCGCTTTAAAGTACTGAGCAATTTCGCCATTGGGAAATGCATCCGCCAAATCCCTGGATGATGTAAGCCCGAAGATTCATATTTTTTTTGTAACGAATAACGTACCCGAAGACACCCATGGCTGATCTCATCAGATTCTCAGTCTTGTTAGGATCGGCGTTAATTGCAGAGAGGAACCCAAAGATATGTTGAACGTATGGTGCAAGGAGCTGAGCTGTAGCAAAGGTTAGATTTGGTGAAAACGTCTCGAGAATGAGACTGAGTAGATTGTGGGTGACTCACTCTTGTCTCCTGACTTGAGGGCGATAATTATACCATCGTAAGCATCCATGATGCCCTCGCGGAGAGAAATAACGTATTCCACCATCTCGTAGTTGCTATCGGGCGTGGGCGAGATAGAAGCAGCTTGTTGGAGCACACCCATAACGACTTGGAGATAAGTTTCGAAGAGGCCCCCTATAGCTTGAGCAACATCGCCGAAACATTGCAGAATAGCAGGCTTAAATTGCTGACTTAAGGTATTACTCTGCGGTGATGGTAAGTGCCATGACAGAGGATTACGTTTAGCGGGTAAACAAACCTGGAGGTTGTTGAGTAGGTGATTCATGAAATTATCACAGTAAGGGGCTACTTTGTCGCCTATTGAACGAGAAACGTCGCTCACTAGGCCAATAGCCACAGAGCAAAGCTGTTGCTCTTCCTGGTTGCTCAAAGCATTAAATAGGAAAGGCGCAAATGCTTCCATATACTTGGTGAAATCCTCTTCAAGAGCATTTGCCATCGCCCCAACCGTACCGAAGATAGCATCCGGGACAGAGGAATTGGGCGGTAGCATACTAAGGATCTGAAGAAGGATTCGCATAATACGATCTGCTTGGGGCGTGATCTCTTTCTCCAAACGTTGAACGATACTCTGGGGTGTCCGTTAGCCAACGTTTACACATTGATACTAGCTTTGATGGGTAACCTACTCCCATAACTACTGTCAAGCTTGTCTGCATTTCCTCCAAAGTAATACGGTCATCAGGGCTAACAATTTGGTTTTGGAGCTGAATAGTCTTTTCTAGTCGCTCTATAATGACAGTACATAGTTGCGCGATCGATGGCAATTCATCTTGGCCGACGTTGGTGATGAAAGAGTTAAGTACTTCATAACAAGCTGTTCGCAGTTGGTTGTCTGCATCTGGTCTGCGTAATTATGATATGTCAGAATTGTCTTACCTATGAATCGATCTATGAAGAGTGGGAACCGGGCTGGAAATAGTGAACGTACCTCTCGGTAGCGGCAAGTAAAGCGCTCACACTATCCTTGAAGTACTTTGACAATGGGTTTTCCTCCCCTTCGCTATCGATACCAAATCTCTCTGCCAGATTCATTAAAGCCCAACAGCAAGAACTGGCCATTTTGGGGCTGTCTTTGAGACCAGAAAACAACGCCTGGATTAGGCTTGGTAGATGCAGTTCGGGATCAATAGCCGTTCCACAGCAGTCGCATATTCTTCCAAGAGCGTATGCAGCGGAATCTTTGACCATTAAAACCTTATCATTCATCATTCCTACAAGTATCGGCAAAGCCTGCTTGACAAGGGGGTCCAAAAGTTTGATGTCAGGCCCCTCCATGATTGCTCCGAATGCTGAAACAGCGGCGTCTCTCAAACGCCAGTTCTCGTGTCTTAAATTCTGTTCCACAAATGCCAATACGTGCTGGATAACAAACCCACCAACACAGGCAGAGTACAATTGTAGGCACTGATAAGCGGCGCGGGAGATGTTGTACTCGTCGTCTCCAGCGTCTTCGTCCTGCTTAGTAAGGAGCTCCAGTAATACAGGGACAACCTCGGGAGTTGCAATTCGAGCGAAGTTGAAAAATGGCCGAAGCTCGGACCCTCCCTCGGCTTGATACTGCAAGATATTAGGATTTAAATGGATGTACTTTGGCCCGCATTTCCCGCTTACCTGAGCGTTATCGTCTTCGATCGCAGACTCCTCTTCACACACTGTGCACCAGAATTCAACAGCCAATTTAGCAACTTCCTCCTCGTCATGTTTCATCCCAACAATGGTGAGGCCGAATAGAGCCTTCTCCATATAAAATTTCATCTTGTCGTAGTAGAGACTCATGATCCTATTTAGGCAACCGAAGGCTGCCTGCTGTATCCTAGGGTCATCACTCTGAGTTGCTTCGCAAATAACCTGCATGATGTAATTTCGCTCTCCATCATTGTCGAAGTTCGTTCTGACGAACTCGAGAGAATCACCTAACGCCACCATAGCCGCAAACCGTACATCATTGTTAGACTCCTCTTTCCGAGCACCTTGGACTACAGCGGTAAGGATCGCATTTGAGTGTTGATTCAAACTCTCCCGAAGATCGGGATCCTCCGATTCACAAATATAGCCAATAGTAGTCAACGAGGATTGCTTCAAACTATCAGTGCCCTCCCCAACATTCTGGACCAACGCAGCCATCAATTCGCTCCATTGATTCTGGGGCAGTTCGATGGCTGCAATAGCTGCAATAAGCTGAGCAGCAGAGGTCCCTGCACGATTGTTGTTTGATGCAAGTGTTCGAAGTGAATTTTCCTTCACTTGGGCCTTTATAGTGGGGTCCACTTGTGAAATCCATTTTTGTTGCACTTCAAGCAAACGTGTTCGTTCTCTAGCGGTAAGAGCGTTCTTCAGAGCAATACCAGCAGCACTTCGAATGAACGGTTCTGTTTCTTCATTGGCGAGTTCCGCCGAGAGCATTTGAAGATATTCAGGCTGTAGTCGATAGAAAGTTAGATTACTTTGATCATAAAGGATATGTATAGTAATGAGCGGGGATGATAAACGTACGAAATGTTGAGAGGCAGCACTTGAAAGTTGTTGTTCAGCGGCATTACGGACCGTGGCATCTACAACAAAAACAAAAACGTTAATATCTCTCGTGTGGGGGAAAAGATTGTAACTGTGTGTGACTTGCCCGCAGAGAGGGTGTTGGCCAACACCTCGGAAACATTCATGGTTGCGGTTGGTTGTGTTCGAGATGAGGATGAGTGGATGAGATGAGAGGTGGTAGTAGTGGTAGTGTTGTTTAGATGAGAAA
>Ga0307509_10003014_pt1 | contig 26325 bp, 31 predicted proteins | sample 10_EM_MG_FD_202245 | JGI IMG/M metagenome (GOLD analysis project Ga0307509, IMG submission 202245) | Populus trichocarpa ectomycorrhiza microbial communities from riparian zone in the Pacific Northwest, United States - 10_EM | ecosystem: Host-associated > Plants > Roots > Unclassified | place... | reverse complement strand
GGTTGGGAATAAGGATGTACCGAAGTGTGAGAACATGAATAACCAAAAAGGGAAACATATGACAAAAGGGGATAGAACATAGGGGGTGGGTCGTGATGGCATCGCGGATCATAAGTGGGTTGTGAGAAATCTTACCAATCGCAATAGAAGACATCGGGGTTATCGTAGTTCCGTGTGGGACTGCTGACTGATGTTCGGATCATGGTGGGGCCGATATGGGACCAAAGATAAGCCGGTCCGGGATGATGATATGCCGGGGGTGTGGATATAAGGAGGAGGGCGTTTTGGTAGTGGTCCCCATCAAACCACTCTTCTCCACCAATCAACTATCAGCATGCCCGCTCAACGCAACACTGTTTCTTCTCTTGCCTCTTCTTCTTCTCAAGCCTCTCTCCGTCGTCAATACGACGCTGCTCTCGTTACCGCCTCTCTCCACCATAATGCCCACCTTTGAACATATGCTCAAGGTTCTCATGGAGCCGTCCCTTATCCCGACATCGAAGATGTGTTCAACCGTTCAAACTCGGCGGTTGTGGAGGATGACGATTTCTCCGACATCGGCCTTAACGACTTCTTCCTTGCTCAAAGGAGGATTGCTCGTCATAAGCTTCGTCGTTTTGGGAGGAGGGCCGATGAGGGTCAACGTGGGTTGATTGATCGTGGTCTTCAAGACTGGGATCAAGGTGAACCGGAGAACACGGGGATAGAGGCATCGATGATGTATACGGCGTCTGTGGCTACGACGCTGATGGAGATGGACGAAGGTTTAGACAGAAAGGTGGGATGTCCAGATTGGAACCTTTCTGTTCTATGACTGACAACCTTCATAGATCGACGACATGTTGAATTACAACGCTCAACATGATGACCGTATCGTCGAGTTGGAGAGGATGGTCGATCATCAAACAACCATGATCACTTCTTTGTGTGGTCGTCTGGGGATGTTGGAGGATGCGCTCTGTCGAGTGCAGGAAGAACCTCCAAGGCCGTCGACTCCAGAGGTGATCGACTTGACGTTGGATGGTGAGGAGGAGGATGAATATGTGACGTCATCCAGTGTCATTGACTTGTCTGACACTGACGTAGAGGATGACATAGTGGATCTCCTTGGGGGTCCAATTGAGGTTCAGGTAGAGAGAGAGGATACGCGGGTACCAGAGACTCCACCACCACAAGAGGTGATGGAAGCTTTGAGGAGTACTCCAATTAGGGAGGAGGATAATCGGGAGGCGAACCGTACGGCGGATCTGTTGGTGAGGGCGGGTTTGGCCTTGCCCGAGTATGAGGATGCTCCTGCGTATTTTGAGTAGAATAGATAACCATGTGTTTGTCTTCGTCTTGGATGGTGTGATCGTGAAATGAATAAGGAAAGAAAGGAAATAAAACATATCAAAGAATGAGCGTGTGTGGGAAGAATGACTTTGTCGTGAAATGGCGAAAATGGGCGCGAATCGTGATACGGGGTGGTTCCTCCCGGTCTCCTTCCCCTGCCTCTCGAAGTGGCGGATCGATTGGCGTGGCTGAATGGGGTGTTTCCTCCTGCTCTCCTTCCCCCATCTCTTGAGGTGGCGGGTCAATTGGCGTGGCTGAACGGGGTGGTTCCTCTCGGTCTCCTTGTCCTTCACCTAGCTCTCGAAGTGGTGCGCCGATTGGCGTGGCTGAACGGGGCGGTTCACCGGGTATGCTGAGAACGAGGTGGAAAGTTGGACACCCCACAGGTCGTATCGGTGGTTGCTACCACCCAGGCAAAGGATGATAACCCACCTGGAAGACTCTTCATTGATCATTGTTTCTGCACCCGTACCGCTGATGTTTCATCGACGGGAAATGGACGACAACGTGAGCCCTCATACCTCGTAAAGTACGCCGGTTGTGGAGAATTTTCCTCATCACCAGGCCTGAAGCTTCCCCAAACCCGGAGCCTGAGGGGGTGATGTTTGTAGTGTCCCTCAGGTATGCACCATTATCGGGTTTACTACCTTCCATGATAATTGTTGGGAGGGTATGGAAATTTGGTTGAGGGGGAGAGTCTGGTTGGTGGTAGGAGGGAGCTGGTGGGAGTGGGCCGGGGACTGTGAACTTGAACACGAGGCGTGCCAGGTGGCGCAAGCGCCTCAGGCGAGACAGTTCCATCTAAATTCCTGGCCCGTCTATAGTGGCCATCTCTACTACAGCCTTACCTCGATCTGGTGTTCAGATATACTATTGGGGTGCACCTCCTTCGTTGTTATCACTGTCCTCTCCCTCGGATGACTTCCAGTCGGGTTAGTTCCCGAAAGATACGACATGACCCTTGGTATTTTTCCCTCAGTAGCCACAAACAAATCGCTCGAGAAGGCACCAAAATCCCCCACACAGAAGATTGCGCTGCTCTCCACACCCAACTCCGGTCAGTCGGGAACATGAACCAAATTGCGAACGAGCCCGGATATGCTGGGAAGCTGGAGGGGGCCATCAAGGTGAATTTATGGTTTCAGTTGGTATCCGCCGGGTAGCTCCGACCGAGGACGAAGCCAGCTTGCGGGGCGGGGTACAAGCACGGGTTCGGTTGTCCACGTGCGGGTGGAGGATGGTTCGAAGGCCAAGGAGACCCGAGGCGTTTCATAAGAAGTTGGAGTGGGGAGGGGAGGGGAAACGGCCTCACGCATTTGGGTTGGTATCAGTGAAGAGACTCGAGAACGAGGTTGACAAGAGAAGAAAGGAGAGTGACGTTTTTACTTCCTATAGTTGGTCTCGGGAGGCTTTTTTTGGATATTCCTACCTATCATCTGGTCGCAAAGTGTTGATTTCCCTCATCAGGATTTTAAATGAGCACTCTTACACGATGGATCCTGCTTTCGAATTCCTGACCCCAGAAACAACACAGGAGGTGCCAAACCAACGCGGGCCCCTCGTCCTCCGATGGTCCCGCCAGCGATGACGTCCTTGACGTTCAGATAGACCTCATCCCCGGATACGGCCCCGTGACCCTCAGACACACTCTAACTGGATGGACTTAGAAGGTCTTTTTAACACGTTCCCTGGTCGATCTTACCTCGTTTCACTGTTCTTCATTGACACCCCGCTCATTTATTCTACTAACCGGCCTCCCTACATTTAGATCGCGTCGTAAACCTGCGCACTTTCAACCACACTCAGGGATTTCACAATGTGGCAACCATCCCCCCACTCCCAAACGTCACCCGGGGGTGCCTCCCAAGGGGATACGATAACTACAAACCCCTACTTCTACACTCCGGTTGGTCCTTCGACCGGGCGAAGAACGGGATCGACCCCACAGGAAGATTTCAGGAGTAGGGCCATTGTTCAGTGGTTGAGAAATACATCATCCTATCCACCGCTTTTGCCAGAATGACGAAATCAGGTTGTCTAATGTTCTCCTCGAACTTGGTATCAGAGTCGCCTGTCCTGGAGAACGAAGGGTGTTCCATCAGGTCGTCGCCCCTTGGTTCTAGTCCATCTCCCGGGTCGACACCTGCGAAATTTGTGTCGGTGGTCGGAGTTTCTTCACAAGGACCCTCAGTGTGAGCGTTCCACAGAAGGATATCTGGATACGCGGTGAGATCGAGATTTGGGTTGCCCAACAATACCGAACGTACCCCGTTTGTTCATTATGAGCTCCTTGCCGCTACCTGTGAAACAGTGGTGATGAGCGGGGCGGGCAGAACCAAACATCGACAAAGAGACAGGAGCGTACTTTGCGGCCGAAGGACATCCCGAACGAGTTCCTGCTGGAGACACGGGTAAAAATTTGCGGCCCTCTCATTTTCCGTGCGCTGATACTGCTACCCACAACCCCGGTCGACGTTGCGAGAACTCAGTCTCCCCATGGGATGGACCACGTAAAGTAGCATTTACAATATCAATTAGCGGTCCTGTCAAGGAAGGTTTCACGCGTCTCCCCAATACCCACCGCGGGCGCACCGATGGTCAAGGGGGTACGTAACGCCTAGTCCGGGGGTAGATATACATCTTTACAACCGTCGACCTACTTCATACATACTGTGGGTGCAGCTAATTCCGTTTCAAGAAGTCTCTCGTACACCCCCGCCAGGCGTTTTCAAACCCCACCGTGAACCAAGCAACCCCCTCTCCATTTTCGCCTATGCCTTCCTCCAACGCTGTCAAGACAGGGCTCATGATTTTCGGCTTGATTTTGCCGGCCAACTTGATGATATCTTCATTTTTCATATCCGGGGTGAGCTGAGGGACTCCGCTCCTCTCGTATTTCAGGTGCCTATAGTATATGTCCACAAGAAGGAAGCAGTGGGCTCTGTCTTGTGTAGGATACTCGTGGAACGCATGTAGGACCTGAGCCGAGACCTGTGGTATCGCGAGATTCATAACACCCGCAGCGGTATGCTGGGGATTTGCCTCCTTATCTAACGATCGGTTAGTGTACGTGCCCCAGTCCAGGAATTCAAATATGCACCTTTAATACAAACACTTGAGCCATAGGAGTATAGGGTCTTGACCTCCCACACCGAATGGCAATGGAGCGGTGCATCGGTCGCTTTCGCCAGAATGACAAAATCGGGTTGTCTGATGTTCTCCTCAAGCTTAGTATCGGAGTTGTCTGTCCTGGCGAACGAGGGATGTTCCATTAGGTCATCTTCCTCTAATTCTAGCACAGCTCTGGGATTGATACCCGCAAAATGTGTGTCAGTGGACGGGGTTTCTTCAAGAAGATCCTCAGTCTGAGCGGTCCACAGAAGTATATCATCTTGATAAACAGTGAGGATTGGTGTTTCCCGACAATGCCGAACATACCCCGCTTGTCCAGTATGGGCTCTCCGCTGCTACCTGTGAGATGGTGGCGATGAGCGGGGTGGACAGAACACAAGCTTTGACAAAGAGGCAGAGGCGTACTTTGCGGTCGGAGAACATCCCGAAGGAGTTCCTGCTGAGGACACAAGTAAAAACTTGCGCCTCTCCCCCTTTCTGTGTCGTCGACACCGCTACCCGCAACCGCGGTCGACGTCGCCAGACAGAGGTAGGTAAGAGCGTCGGACCATGGCGAGTACCACCAGCTTTCCCGCCTTTGAGAACGGGCATAACCGATGGTGGCTGCTAGCCTTTGCTTGAACAGATCTGTGGGCAAGTTCAGGCCAGTTGTAGCAAGGCGGGAGTTCACACCAGACTTCATCATTGGTGGGCATGGTACCGCAACTAACGCGGGTACCTTATAAGCATAGAACGGGTGCGTGACCTGTACCTTGTATCGTCAAAGACGTCCATTTGACTCGGTCTCGATGGGAGGTTCCTTATCGATTATCAGGGGATCAATCGATTGCGGATAGAAGCCTCAATAACTGGGACGTTGGTATTGTGACGGGGTGGTGGTACTTATATTTATCCAAGCGCCATGCATATGGCAGCCTGGTGAGTCTTATCGCGTTATCGGGAACCCCGTCCGCACGTGCAGCCACCGTCACGTGAGGTGCGTGAGAATGAATGTTCATGCTGGACTTGAACATCGCCGGACCACCTTTGGCCTTTTCCCACACCGCCCCCGATGTGTGGCAAAAATGCTTCACTTCACCAATTCCCGTACGCCCCCGGATTCGCCTACGATGATGAGGTATGCGCTCTGTCGGTTGGGTTTCTCTCCCTCTGTTAACCCCACCCCACTCAGGGATTTCTCAAGGTGGCAACCGCTCCTCCACTCCCAAACGTCACCCGGGCACACCTCCCAAGGGGATACGATAACTACAAACCCCCGCTTCTACACTTCGGTTGGTGCTTTGAGCCAGACGCGTTGTTAGAGTGGGGGGCGAAGAACGGGATCGACACTACAGAGAGATGCCAGGAGTTTCGCGACGGTCCGATTATCGAACAACCCAACTCTATATCGACAGTCACCAACCAAGAAGCTATGGAGATTCTTGCCGAGAAAGCTGGGACGCCGGATCTCCAGCCCACCTTCAAAATGAGCGTACGCGCGAACGGCAATTTCATCATCGCGATCAGCTCGAACTACAGTTTCCTGAAGGACAGGAAGTCCATCCCGCAAGTTCGGATTGATGCCATCGATCAGTACCTGAAGGAACAGGGGATTGCTCAGGACTCTCCAGCGTGGCACCTCGATTACGAGCACTTCATGTGGCGACGAATATACTAATTCCCACTCCCACTCCTGCGATTCCAAGGCCGGGCGTCCTACTTTCTCCAAGACAAATATAGTCGTGGTGCGTACAGCCACAATTAACGAATCGCACAGTCCAGCGCTCATACCACCACAAAGTTGTTGGTTCCTGGAGGCTGCACCTTATCGAATTGCATCGTGGTGGGGGTGTGATATACCTCCCCTCCGATACCAACAAGTATTTTTTTCGTGATCTCCTTTGGGTGTTGTGGTGTGGTTGCGGAGGGTGAACATGGGGGGTGGGGAGGTTGCTCCTGTATCGTCGTGACCATCGGAATAGAACAAATGTTGATCTTTCCACTTGTCTTACCGTGCTCTGGCGAGGTTATTACAGTCTAGGATAGATTTATGGGGGACGTACATTTGCGTTGCCAGGGCAAACCAATTTCTGAACCCGTTAAATCCACTAGGATGACTCTGGGACCCAAAGACCGTAAACTCAGGATCAAAACACAGGCCCGAGAAACTGAGGAAAATGGGAAGAAAATCACCTCGAATGGGTACCCTCTGAAAGGGACTGTGGTGGTAACCTCAAGCTTAGCCACCTCCGAATCTTGACCTTGTAGCGCACCGCTAACATGCGAAGCAGCGAGAATTTTCGCAATTCGTCTGGTGCTCCTGTTTGTCCGGGCTCCAGCGTGGACAGCGGTGGGCATCTCTCGTGCGGAGGGTTTCCATGCCTTCTCGTATGGTTTGTCCGCGACGATCGCGGCAGACCCGAGGATGCGCCTCTGCTTCCCACGATGTAATGCACTCAACCAGTGAGAACTCGTGATTTGACCCTGTGGACTCGAGTCGGGATGTTCGTCCTGTCCATAATCAAGGTGCGCCAATTTGTCACCTATCTCGCTGCGGAACGCGACCCAACTTATCCCCCCGGTAGGATACCATCGCGGTCAAACCGCACCAATTCGGTATCCCTGCGGACCAGGCGCTCATTGGCGAGATCAACACTATTTACGCCAATAAGGTTCTGCACGATGTCGGGTTGTGCATTGCCGTGTTTGATTTGGTCGAGGTTGGAGAGGGGAAGGTAAGGTATGGAGATGGGTGTCTTTGGTATAAACGTGCGTCCTGTGGTCGCTTTCCTTCACTCCTCATCCTGTTTTGGCGGTTCGGTTGGGCCGACGCTGGTTTTTTCCCCGATAGTTACGTTCAGGATGGTCGTGTTTCGACCGTTTGTTTCGGAGGTCATACTTGCCAAGGTCAAGTCTTCGGATGAGGATGGAATTCGACGTATGTTCGCTTCCCGTATCCTATCTACCCAAATCACTCACGTCTCGCATAGTTTCGGTTGGATTCTTCGATGACGTTTACATCCCACTAACCTATCTTCCCGAACCATCCGCCTTGTAGGTCTGTTCTTGCATTCCAATTCTCGATGACCTGACACTCGGTAAATCATACCAGCGATCCAAATGAGCGAGCACACTTCTGGCTCCCCTCGGCGGTAGACGGCGAAACTAAACCGACTATCCACGACATACTTGATTCCCAAACGACCGAACGCATGTACATCGATGCGGGGGAGATCGTTCGCGTCCGGGTCGAGTCAGACGAGTTTTACGATCATGAGCCCGGGCCGCCGCCTAAAGCTCTCGAAGGGGTTCGGGTTGTGAGGGAGCAAAAGAAGGCTCCGTACACCATTACTGTGAGCCATACAGACCTGTCTTTTCTTTTTGTGAGCCGATCTGACGGTTTTTGGTAGTGTTCTATCGCTGAGCAAGGACTTGGGCCCGTGTCGTGGTGGAAGAATGCGGAAATTGAGGCGATGGACCAAGATTGAATGTGATTTGGATCTTCGGATCGTATCTCTCACTCACTCGTTGGCTGTGCCGATGACATGGAAAATTGCATCAGGCCGTCTGCGAACGTGTGTCCAAGGTCTCCTCCTGTCGCGACCGCTCAAAGGAGGGTGGTCCTTTATTCCGGGTGGATAGTTTAGATCAAGTGTTTAACCTGTAACATCGCCACGAAATTTCGGCGGTTCCTCACTCGGAGCGCCCAAGTTTATCGAGGGCGGCGATCCCCTGCTCGAACCACTCCTCTCGGGATATCCAAAACTCGTTCCTGCCCTTCATGATATCGGCCAACACCGCTCCTCCCAAAAACACCATGTGCTTTCGCCGCGGGGGGTCTTCGATCCTGATCTTGAATTTCTGTCAGGGAATCGTCCTCGTCAGTTGCCCCCAGGGACGAGGCAGGGTAAAGCCTACATTTAAGCGTGTTGGATCCCCGTTGAGTACCCGTGTGAGGTACAGCTGCTTCATCTCCTTTTCTAGACGAGAGGGTAGCCCAGGGTACATACTTGAACCACCAGAGAGCACGATATGTTTGTACAGTTCCGATCGAGTGTCAACCGCTGCGGATTGGATGGTGGTGAAGAGCATCTCTGTTGGGGCGTTTGGCACAGCGTTCGAATAGGGAAAAGGAGTTGTTTACCGGCAACGCCAGGTTGATCGACGTCTACGAGATGTGGTTGGAACATGCACTCCGGTGCCTCGAATCGTTCTTGACCAATTTTAATGATACGGCCATCGGGTAGCTACACGGTGGAGTCAGTAAATTTGCCATTCGGGGGATTGTGTTGCAGAACGGCACCGTATAGCTTTCCACAAGGACGGTCGTCTCTTCAGCAAGCCTCGTGTCCAGGTCCAGGTCGTAGCTGTGGACAACTCAGCCATTACAAGAGGGTCAAAGAGCTCGATTATTCCCACCTGACATAGCATAACTTCTCCTTGATCTCTCGTACTGTCTCAAAATCGGCAGTCCGGTTGAAAGCGTAACCGCGCATAAGCAGCAGTTTGATAAGGTAGCGCGTAACATCACGACCGGCGATATCGAGACGATTTGTCAGATGCGGAAGTGCAAAACCGTCGTACACGGGGACGATGTGGGTCACACCATCACCGGAATCCACGACAACACCAGTGGTGAGACCTTACAAGGATGAGTGCAACTGCGAATTTCGAATCAAGGGAACCCTTACCTTGTGCATACAATGTCAGGACCGCCTGGATAGCGACATAGACCCCGTCAAACCCATATTCCTCAAACATGACCTGGCACATCCGCTGCCGATTGACTTTGGGATTCATCGGGGGTTCGGTGAGCAACACTTTCCGACCTCTAGGGTCGACCTTCAGCTTCTCGTCAAAAGTGTAATCCCACAAGAGCTTCATATCCTCCCAGTTCCTGACGATTCCGTGCTCCATGGGCTGAGTTACCTGGAGGAAGTTTCGGTTTTCTGCGGCTTCGTCTCCGATCATGATATCCTTGATAATGGAGTTTGTGTTTATACGTTCTTCCGCACGCAGAATTGGTCGACCGACGATAGAAGGAAACACTGGTCGTGTGGTACACGTTTGGGGGGTTCGGTGATCAGCCGATGTGCGTTGCCATCCAGCAGGTGGGACGTAGGACGCGCACCATGTTCGGGAAAGTTAGAGCCTGCATATCCGACCTTGACAAACTGGAAGGGGGTGTGAGGTTGAGAAGTCCCAGCCAGAAAATGTTCGGAGGCGTACACCCGTTCCGTTATCGACGACGAGGGGGACGCCTGTGTCCATGATGTTATGCCGGTGTGTACTAGAGGAGCAGCGTGACAGATTGAGGCCGAGTTGTCACATCTGGTCACAGGTCACCGTTTCTCGCACCGTTCCGTCATCTCTGCCGATCGTGTTCCGTCTTTCACAGACCCACCCTCCGTTTATTCTGGGAGATATGGCCCGGGGTGTCGAGGCCGTTGCACCGTTACCCAAGGTTTCTTTTGTGAAGGTCGACGATGACTCTCTCTCGAAACCTGCGGGAGTAGGGGACAATACGGCGAGGGGGTTCGGATGTGAGTGCATCTGTGTTCTGTTGCCGGCTGGTCTTAAGCGATCTCACGCGTTCGTGCCTCAGATAACGATGGCTCCGAATTTCAGAGACCAGACCATTACATTCGGTACAGTGGTAGGAAGACTATTTCCTGGGACGTTCGGAACCTCACGAACTTATTTCCAGAGCCACTCGAGAAGGAACTGGCTGTACAGGTCGAGTATGACATGGACGAGCAAGGTACGCTTGCGAACGGGTGTTTGAGGGTGCCGACGTTAACGTTCTGAGTAGATATGGAATGGCTCGACAACATGAACGCCGAGCGGAAGAAGGAGCAGGCGGATCGAGTGTCCTACGAAACCTTCGAGATCATTATGGATCGCTTGGAGAAGGATTGGTTTGACCTGGTGCGCTTTCACTGTACGCAATTTCCGGCGTTCGCACCTGAACTATGCAGACAGACAAAAAACCTGCCCAAGCCGGATATGGCAATGCCGTCAGAGGATTCAACGTGCGCCATTTGCGACGACTCGGAGGGAGAGAATACGAATGCAATCGTATTTTGCGATGGGTGCAATCTTGCCGTACATCAAGATTGTTATGGAGTGCCGTATATCCCCGAAGGTCAATGGCTATGCAGAAAATGCACCGTCTCACCTGAAACACCGGTGGTAAGGCCGAATTCGCTCGCCTCTTAGAAGGTGCTTTGACGCCTTTCACCCCCCGCAGTCGTGCATTTTATGCCCCAATGAAGGAGGTGCCTTCAAGCAGACCGTGCTTGGCGATTGGGTCCATCTCCTATGTGCCATCTGGATACCGGAAACACGAGTCATGAACGAGACGTTTATGGAACCAATTACCGATGCGGACAGAATACCGAAGCAACGGTGGAAGCTTGTGCGTTGCTCGGCCGACGGAGTCCCACTTTCAACTGACAATTTCCTCCGACAGAAGTGTTCGGTGTGTGACATACGGGAAGGCGCGTGCATTCAATGCAGCAAGTCTTCTTGCTTTCTCGCGTTCCATGCGACGTGTGCTCGGAAGGAGAAGTTCCTTATGCCTATGAAGTCTGCTCACGGCTTCGATGCCCCCAGCCTCACGTGCTATTGCGAAAAGCATCTCACGGTTCGTCCTCGCCTACACAACACGTCGGGTGAAGTTGCTAAATTGTTCCCAGAGAGAGCAGCAAGAAGCCAGGGAGAAAGCTCTCGAGGCAGAACACGAGAAATCTTGCCATGGTGATTCCTCCCCGGCTTCGAAATCGGCCCGCGCATACGCGACGGCGTACACCTCTGGTCCCCCGCTAGTCCCCGCTCTGGTTGTTGACAGCGTCATGCAGTACACCGCCAAGATAAACCTTCGGAAGAAACTGGAGTTCGTGTTGCTCGTTTGCAAATACTGGAGCTTGAAACGAGAGGTGAGGAGAGGTGCTCCGTTGTTGAAGAGGTTGCATCTCGAACCTTGGACGGCTTCCAATTCGGGCGGCGGATCTGGCAGTTCTGAAGAGGATAACCTCCAGAAGTTGAACGTCGGTGCTCACCTACTAGCTCCCCGGCGTTATCCAACCCTCATTCTTCTAGCACTTGAAAGCTCTCCGGCAAGATCTTGAGCGCCTACGGACCATCGCTGATGTTGCAAGAGAGCGGGAACTAAAGAAGGCAGAGCAAGCGTGCGTCGTTCATGATGCCCTTGCGAGTTGCCTGTACCCGCACGAAGACCGCCTTCGATTCGTTTTTGATAAGATTAGCGGGTGAGTTCGCTCGCTCCGTTCAGTCCGTGCTACAACTCACTAGCTTTCAGTGCCGACAAGAACGAGTATTTCAAGAACCCCGTCTCAAGGATTGAGGTTCCTGACTACTACGAGAAGATTAAGAAACCGATGTGTTGGTCGGTGATCGAGGGGAAACTCGAACGACACGAGTACTGGGATTTGCAGACGTTCAAGGTTTGTGCAATTCTCGTGTGTGGATTCTGGCGCGTTGATTCGCCAATCAACAGGACGACATCACCCTTGTGATCGACAACGCGATAAAGTACAACAAATACGACACGCAGTTCTACAAGGTCGCGACTCGATTGAGAGCGATGTCCAAAGTGGTGCTCCCACAACTCAATAATGTCATCGTTCCTCGCCATCTTCAAGGACCCGCACCATCTTTCCAGGTTGACCAGGAAGAGGTTGACCCATCCGCTCAATATGCAGAGGCTTCCGATCGTTTGGGCGACCTGGAGCCACCTCTCCGAAATATCGAATTGCTGTTCTCCAACGAGGCGATTCGGGAGCACGAGGACCTGGAGTTCCTTCTCGGTGACCGGGATCCTATTTCTGCCCTGGTTGCGTACGAGTTTGGTGTATTGAAGCAGTCAGAACCCTCGCCTCCCCCGTCACCGTCCCCGCCTCCGCCTCTTTCTCCGCCTTCGCTGGAGGCTAAGAAGGGAAAAGTGAAGGGTAAGGGTAAGAAGGGAACGAAGAATTATGGGGTCCCGATGGATGTGGAGCAACTTGTGATGCTGGACGGCACCCCCGGCTTCCGCGCCCACGTGCCAATGGCTCAATGGGATGAAAGCGAAGAGCACGCCGCTGGGGCTCCAATGATCCCGACCAGTGCAGAAACGGGGGACGAGGATCTCGACGCTGGGCCCTCCACCGAACTGAAGGGAAAGAAGGGCAAAGGCAAAGGCAAGGTCCAAACCGCTCCCGCTCAGACTCCTATCCCCATCCCCGGTGCAGATTCAAGTGGGCTAGACCACGAACCTCACCTCATCGAGACCATCGACAAACAACAATCGTTCAAGATGTTCAACGAGGGTTGGATCTTACCCCCTGACCAGAAGAGGGGCGGGAGAGCGAGGATGGAGCGACCGCCTCCCCCACCCCCGAAGAAAAAGAAGCCATGTGCGTACTGTGTTCTCCTCGCTGGGACCTCACCGACCCATCTCTCAGCTGTAGGTCAACCCTCAACACAGAAGTCTCCCCCGCAGGAGCCGGTGGAATTACTGATCCCACCCCCAACCGAGCCAACAGAGGAGGACATCATGGACGTTGATGTGGAGCCTCAACCCCCAACCCCGGCCCAACCATCGCCACCTCATCATGGGGCGGTGTCTGACACCGGTCTCCCTGTGCAGTCGATTCAGGAGAGCGTTGACAGTCGAGGGAACCGGATAGTAATCATCGAAGAACTGGACACGCCGGCAACGAGGAGGGAAAGGACTAGAAGAGCAAAAGCGGAAAGGGCGCGACTGGCAGTGGAGGTGGCGACCCATACGACAAACGCCCCGGAGCCATCAGCCTCGGGGGAGCATGACCACGTGGAGACTCCAGCTCCTGTTAGCCCTACACCGCATGTTGGCCCGGAAGAAAGCGACCTAAGCTCTCTCAGTGGCGACAGTGATGGAGCGAACGAAAAAACCGAACAAGTTCAAGCGTTCGCTTCTACGGGGCGCGGGTGGGGTCGCGGTCGCGGTCGTTGGCGGGGACGTGGGTGGGGACGTGGGCGAGGGAGAGGGAGAGGAGGTACTCAGATCCATGGGGGAACCGGTCACCTCGAGTCACCCGGGCTTGGAAGTATCTCACTCCCTCCAGGTGAGAGGTTGGAGAGCGGGACACTTGGTATATATTTAAGGTGCTTTCTTATGGCTTTTTCTGACAACAACCTGCAGTATGGGCGAAGTACCTCTCGTACCCTTGGTGGAGTGCCGTCGTGTACGATGATGACTTGCCGGAGATTCCGAAGACCGTCCTACAACGCGCTCATGATGGGGGGGACTACCTCGTGAGGTTCTATGATAAATCTGATTTATGGTACGTGTGTGCGCCGATTGGAGTGGAACGTATTAATCTGGTTGTCTATCTTTCCAGGGCGTGGGTACCTCCGGACATGCTGAAACTCCTGGGTGAAATCGATGGTGAGGTTTTTCGTCTCTGTACTCGGTTTTTACGTCGGGATTTATCCGTTTGGTTTGTAGAGCTTGACCAGGACATGCTCGCAACAAACTCAAAAAGGCAGAAGTGGAAGTCTGCGGCCATCAGAGCAGAATGCCGACACTCCTACAAGTAAGTCCTCCCCCCTCAATCCTTTTTAGTATTCATCCCTGACCGCTTTCGTTTCTCAGGCGGGCAATGATGGAGAAAGAAGACGATGGGGCAGGAGATGGTGAGACAGAAGATGATGAGACCGATGCTAAGGGTGAGCCTGGCGGTCCGGTGGATACGGTCATGGCTCGAGCTCAAGAGTTTGTGTCACAGCCTCCACTGCATGAGGATGAGGTGCAGGATACAATAATGGTGGACGTTGAGACGCTTTCGGACGTTACCGATTTGAGCAGCTCACCAGTGCCGCCGTAGATTCTCGTACTTCTAATATTGTTCGCCTCCGAACGTGGTTTTACGAAGGACTGGGTTTTTATTGTACCCCCGCGTCCACGTTCTCGGGCTAAAGAAAGTTGTATAATTATACGCCCGTTTTTCCCCCGACTGTCGTGGATGTTCCACATGATGAGGAATCTTGGAGTCGCAACGATCCGCAACGCCGTCAAACTGCTTTCGACCCAAGGTGGCCACAGTGATACATTCTCGTGGTGGGATTGGTCCCGCCCGTCATGCCAAGCTGTGGCCTGTCCCTTGAATGGTATTGAACGCGCTGCTGCGACGATTGCCGCCCGCTTCTATTGGGGTTTGGAGGCTTCGCTGACCACGACATTCTCTCGTGTCACGTCGTTGACTCTGAACCCATGAATCCCAACACCACACAACCAAAACGTCGAGACAATGTCCTCTTCGCGTTAAATGTGGCCATCGAGACCTCAATTCTTGCCAAGGAGGTCTCCAGCATCACCCCGGCCAAGGCTGTTTTTGGCTCCGTAAGTTTTATCCTCACGATGATCAGAGTAGGTTTCTTTCTAGGTTATCCGGCGCGTTGGTCGATCTGTAACCTAATGGAAAATGTACAGGACTCGGTGATCAACCAGGTTGACTACGTTGAACTTGGGCTGGCCTGTGCTGACGTCTGTATCGCCCTCGACCGGGGATTGAGCGGGAAGCTGTTGAAAGATCTTAACGACCCCGTGTGGGAGGTGATTAGCCAGTTGATGACCTAGGTGACACCAGCGGTCTACGGCCTGTATGCCTCGCTGACAGTACTCTCGGCCCCGCCACAGGACCGTCGCGGAGATCCAAAGAAAAATCGTCAAGCGGGGCAAACAAAATGCAGCCTCTCGGTTGGTTCACGCGAAGAACGACAAGGAAACAATCGCTACCTGGAAGTCGGACCTCGCTAGGGTCCTTCTTGTCTTCAACGTGCGTTCCATTGTTTGTATGCGACTATTATTGACTGTTCACCCCCAGACTGAGCTTGTGATAAATACACACGTGACTGTTTCCGATATTCATCACAACGTCGTGAACACGCACACCATTGTTTCCAACATCCACCGTGATGTTTTAAATACCCATGCCATTGTTTCCGACATTCACCGCGGTGTCGCGAACACCCACGATATGGTTTCCGAGCTTCATCACGAGGTTTTGAACACCCATGCCATTGTTTCCGGCATCAATCACACCGTATCGAAAATCCAGGAAGGGACTGATGGTCAAAAACTTTCAGTAAGCATCACTGTCGCCTAGACTCAAACTAGGTCAGCAATCTTAGCTACCAATGGATCCGGCATCTTATATTGATATCCAGTGTACCTGGAGAATCGCCACCGCCACCACCGAGAGCCTGCTTCGGACGCGATCACTTGATAGAGAAGGTTGTTGATTTTGCAGAACGCCGCGCCCCGATCGCTCTCATTGGTGCTGGCGGGATCGGAAAGACGTTCATCGCTCTGGCCGTCCTCTACGACGATCGCATCAAGCAACGGTTTGGTGACAACCGTCGGTTCATCCATTGTGACCAGTTCCCAACCTCATGTAATCATTTCCTCAGCCGGCTTTCCAAGGTCATTGGTGCTGGTGTTGAGAACCCCAATGATCTGACCCCACTATGTCCATCCCTATCTTCAAAGGAAATACTCATTGTCCTTGACAATGCTGAATCTATCCTTGACCCACAGGGAACAGATTCACAAGAGATCTATGCCTCAGTGGAGGAGCTGAGCCAGATGGAGAGCATATCTCTCTGTGTTACATCCTGCATCTCTACCATCCCTCCAGACTGTGAGACCCTCAACATCCCAACATTGTCAAGGGAGTCTGCATGTGACACATTCCATCACATATACAAGAGTAGCAAACACCCCAGCCTTGTCAGCAAGGACATTAACCAACTGACCAGGGAGTGGGAGAGACAATGGACAGGACTACTTCACACACAACACAACAAGAACCTTGCAGCCACCATTGAGCTCTCACTTGCATCTCCGATGTTCCAGGAGCTTGGGCCTGGTGCCCCAGGGCTTCTCAGCATTGTTGCTTTCTTCCCCCAAGGTGTTGATGAGAAAAATCTCAATCAGGTATTTCTCACTGTTTCTGACAGAATCAATATCCTTGACAAGTTTTGTGTCCTTTCCCTGGCATACCAAAGCAATGGATTCATCACAATGCTGGCACCACTCCAAGGCCATCTTTTGCCAAAAGATCCTGGGTCATCTGCACTCCTCAGCACAACCAAGGAGTTTTACTTCACCCAGTTGTCAGCTCAGGTTTACCCTGACAGGCCTGACTTCAAAGATGCACAATGGATCATATCTGAGGATGTAAATGTTGAGCACCTGCTTGATATCTTTACATCCATTGATATGAACTCAGTTGAAGCCTGGAATGGCTGTGCTAGTTTTCTGTGGCACCCCTATCATCACAAACCACAGCTAACCATGCTGGGGCCAAAGATTGAGGGGCTCCCAGATGATCACCAATCCAAACCAGAATGCTTGTTCCAGCTCTCTCACCTGTTTGACTCAGTTGGAAATACTGCAAAGTGCAAGCAGCTCCTCATTCACACCTTGAAACTCCAGAAGGAACATGGGGATGACCTTGCAGTTGCTGATACATTGAGGTCCCTGTCTCACACAAACAGGTTGCTTGGCCACCTCAAGGAAGGGATACAGCAGGTGGAAGAAGCATTGATCATCTATACTCAGCTGGGTGATGCATTTGGACAAGCACTCTCATCGAGGCAGCTTGCTTGGTTGTTATTCAGGGACAGCCAGCTTAACACTGCAGCAGAAGCTGCATCCCAAGCAATTGATCTACTCTCCAGAAAAGGCAATCAATATGAGGTTTGCCAATGTTACCGTGTCCTTGGAAATATATGGTATTCCAATGGTGAGATAGAGACAGCCATCAGTCACTTTGGGGCAGCCCTTAAAATTGCATCTTCTTTCAGTTGGCAGTTTCAATAATTTTGGGTCCTCCTCTCCCTAGCAGATCTATTCTTCAACCAAGGCAGACCTGATGATGCTCATGCTCATGTCAAACACACCAAGTCATTTGCAATCAATGATGCATACCTGCTAGGTTACACAATCCAGGTCCAGGCTACATTTTGGTATCACCAACACAGGCTTGAGGAGGCAAAGTCTGAGGTCATATATGTTATTGGTGTGTTTGAGAAGCTCAGGGCTGTGGGAGATGTGGAGGACTGTAGGGAGCTCCTCCAGGAAATTGAGGCAGAGATAGTAAGTTCCTCAAAATGGAAGTGTTTCCTATGCCAATTAATTCCCTGTTTTCAGCTCAGGAGACCAAATGATCACACCAATGTTACTCCTTAACATTTCCTGGCCCTAGTGTTACCCACAATACATCTATCTCTGTACCTTTCTTTTTCCAAAGATATTCTCTCCCACCTGCATTATACTTGTTTCCCTCCTGTTATCCCCCAGAATATCTATTATCCCCAATAATCTGGTTGTGGCCATCAACAAGTGAAATATCAACTATACCATTAACAATGGGACCTAGTTTAGGGTACCAAGTTTCCTAGAAATATGACAGTGTGGCATTTGCTGAAACCATGCAAGCCAAACCTGATGAGGTCACTCTCCACTTAGAACAAATACCAATTGTAGGTAGTCTGAATGGGAGTATGTCTTATGCACAGTGGCTTGAGAACTTGGAGAACTTGAAGAGCATGAGGTATGAGCCAAAACACACATTAGTTGCTGCAACTCAGTTCCTGATTGCTGGTGTGAATTCCTCCCCAATTACCATGTACAGGGGCAGGCCATTTCATGTGTTGTCCTCCACAAACCTCTAGACTTCATAGCTCTCAGGACAAGATAATGAAATGCACCAGTAGGTATGCTTCGTCTACCCCTTATTAAATCATCAAACACTTTACTCTTGGTCATTTATGATAAACACATGTTGCCTCCATGAACTCTCCATCAATGCCACATTGTCACCAGGGATATATCCAGCCAACCCCCCATTGGGTGGGGGGCCGTTACGTTCCACTGGGAGGTTCATGTTACTGTTTTAATACTTTACCATCTTGATGGCAGAGGTCTTGGTTAAAAAGAGATTGTGCTTAACAATACAGTGGTTCTGAAGAAATTGCAAGCAATGTAACTGCTTGGAAGTTTCCCACCTCCAGCTCAACTAAATTTAGTACAAGTCTATCAACACATTCTATCCTCCCCTACTCTCCACAAAACCAGCCAATGCTGCCCTATGGGGCAGGTGCATGGTCAATAGATCTACAATGTCAGATTTGGTTATTAATCCCATAAGTTTCCCCTGTTGTGTAAAAAGGATCTGTTGTAGGTTCTACAGCAAGTTGAATGTCTTGTTGAGTAGTTAAGGGACAATGGAGAAGAGGAGGCACACCATTTTTTGTATCATGCTCACTACAAGTTCCAGGGGCACCTCAGTCCGAAGTTCCAGGACTGAAACCTCCATGAGGGAGGAAAGATCAATGAGACCATGCTCTGAGGTAGCATGGGTGGAGGAGAAGGTGCATTCTTGAGCTAGTTCTGTTGGTGACCTTTCACCCAGCAGCTGTTCTACAGGCACAGTAAGTATTGGAAGGGATAGATAGGTGGGAAGGCAAACCAAGGGCCAGTCTCAGCTTCTCCTTTCCAACAAAACCAAGGAACATCTCCCCCTGGACCACTGGGAACCCAGTAAAGTTGTACTTTTGCACTAGCCCATCTTGGATGAAGGGTTCAGATCACGTAAAACAGAACCAGACATATTACCAACCTAGGCGCCCAAGTCTTGTCCTAATGCCCTCAATCACCACAATTCGAGCAATAGGACACATTATGCTCTCTGTGGTCACCTTCTCATCCTGATCCCTATACTCATGAGGTGGCATCCAGGGATAATTCCTCAATGCAATCCACTGTGGGTAAATACCCTCCCCCCCGAATGCCTCTCCAACCCATTTCGCTGTCATAACAGAAACCATGATGGGCAACACATGGGACAATGCTCCGGTCAACTCAAACATGATCACAACCAAAGAGACTAAAGTGGTGGTGAGAATGGGATCCCCTGATCCGGGTCCAAAGGCTTACTTGTCATCCTTGTGACACCACCCAGCATGGCTGCGGCGCCTATCACAGAATAGAAGCTAGGGGATACACAAGGGATAGTCTTCTCTGAAGGGCATGCACCGAATATCCAAGTGTCAGAGTATGCCGCATGGAGACCCTGCCTGCAATCCGATCAGTGAATAGCCATCACACCCTCCTCTTTGGCTTACGTGATGAGCCCCATGGCCCTCCCTAGGCAAGCACCGATCGCAATCGTGGGTAAGAAAATTCCCGCAGGGATCTGCAACGTTTCGGTGAGAAACAAAGGGAGCCTCCGATGAAATGGCCCACCATCATGCCGAAACTCCACGCTGTGAAAAACACCTTGGTGAGAGCGGTGAGAACCAATAGGAATATGTTACGCCACAGCGCTGTGGGACTTGGAAAGAAATGAGCAAGTAGATTCTTTCGGGGACGGGGTATGCACAAACATACTTGCACAGCCCGTGGTAATCTGGTCTCGATGGTTCGCACTCCATGAACAAATTCGCAACCAGCTCAGAAGATTGGACTCTGGGATGGCACAACCGTGACCTTCAACGATCAACCGATCGAGCCTAACGTGACCTGTGCGTACCTGAGGAAAACGACCTGAGGAGAGTGAGGGTCATGCGGCGTCGGTCGACGGAGGGTTAAGCTTACGAGATAACTAACGGCCGCCGTTATTGCGCTCACACCGACAACTTCCATCACTGGCCACTGATACAATACGCTGTTTCGTCGGTACACGGCAAATCGAACGTTGAGTTTGATCAGCAAAGATCCTAGAGCACCCTGATTGTGAGGAATGAGCGTTGCATTCCGTGGTTCCCAGACACTCCCACGTACCCCAATGACACCCAAGGTGATCCACGGAATCTAGAAACACTTCAGATCTCGGGGAGGCGGAGATTGAAGAAATCACACCAGTTCGAACGCCCGCCACACGTCATCAGTCACGGAGCTGACCTAGAGGAAATGAATTAGCCCAGGTGTTTGCATCAGTGCAAATCGTGCCCACCCCAAAGAGAACCAGCTTCTTGGTGCCGAATGGGTCGACGTACTGGAGTGAGACAGCGGCGATGACAGATATCACAAACCCTCTCCACATCACGTCCGTCTCCTTCGAAAAGGTGTCCAGTTCTAGAAGTTACACGTCAGAGATAAAAGACGGGCGTTAACTCATCGTCGTACCCTCGAGACCGAACAACACGCCACCCAAAGGGCTACCGAACGCGACTGACACTCCGGCGGCAGCGGCAGCAGCCAAAATCCTGCGTTTCTGGGCTGTGCGAATTTGAATGATGGGACATCCACGGGGGGTCGGTCCTCGTACCTTCATTCTGTCGAAGCTGCTTAAAAAGTTTGGAAAGCAAACGAGCCATACAGCAGGATACATGAACGAGTGGCCCCTTTTATAGATGGGCGTAAAGCTTTTAGAAACGCAAACGGCACTAGGGCCGGGTCCTCACCTCTTTCCCCAATGACAGTCCAGAGGAGACCGCTAACGCGAGGCCGAGTGACTTGATAAGGAGTGTCCACGCACTCAGGAACGCGTCCAAGACGTAACCGCCTAAAATCTGGAACTGCATCGAACTTGCGCCCTAAGGCCGAACTGCTTGCGCGCTTACCGCTTTTATTTCAGGAACTGAGGAAACACGTTAGCTCTACTTTGAGGGCGAAAATCGGTGTTCCCTACTTCCTGTGTGGAACGCGCTGTAAAAAAATGGTCAGAAAAGGACTGTGGTGGAGACAGGAGGGTACTCACTATGGAGCGTATGTCTTCACAAGAATTGCCGCACTTCCACTGAAAACGACCTGTATACAAGCGTGAGATCGGGCGGAAGGGGGGTCCAAGGGGGAAACGCACGGCCAGGGCGATGTAGACCGAAGAGTGTAGGAGAGATTGTCCGAATATTGACGTGATATTCAGGTATTCGCCCCACGCTTGCCAACTAGTACAAACCTCTCCGGCTGATTATTGTACATGAGGCAACGACCATACATTTGGAGATTCGGTGCTCACAATCCAGACCGCTGCAACACACAACCTGATTGTAGAATATGCCTCGGTCACAGCGGCCCTCTCTAATATCGCCCAGCCTGTACACCTGCCGTAAGGGTGCGGTTAAGGTCGAGACCGATATCTCACCCACCACTTGACCAGCACATCTAGCCAGGCTCCGATCACTCCAATCCCAATACCGGTCGCGATTATTACCATCCACATCTGAGTGGAGTTCAAGGCGAGCGTTAGTAACCCGCGTAGACCATGGAGGGTGTTGAGCCGGTGTCTTCGTTCCCGTTCAGCGGCTTCTTCGTACAACCAGTCGATGGACGTCCCATCCTTGTAGCGGTGAGGCAACGTAACCAGTTCCGGTGGTCTATGAGGCTGCCCTTCGAGATGAGAGATGTCATATGCCTCTCCGTCGTATTCGTCTTTCCCATTGGAGAACAGAGGATGAGTCTCGGTTCTAGCACTGACGAGTTGTCAGAATCAAACACCGTACTCGCATAACATCTCGTACCTCGACATTTTCAAGCAACCTTCCGTCTCCGATCAAGTGGTGCTTATTGGTCTCCAAGGTATCATAAGGTGTCGGAGGTGAGAAGGAAGAGGCAGGCGGATAAAGTTCACACGCTCGTTCCATTTCTTGATTCCACCATCAAGATCGCGACTGAGGTAAACATCCGTCGGGTCCGCCTTCTACCGCCAAATACCCGCACCCTCCGAGCACCTTTACCTCCCGCGTAACAACCCCTTTCCCCGGTGGGCTTAATCCAGGAACCCTCATCCGGAGTTAGAGGATGGATCACAAGCGGAGAAACCACGGTCACACAGGGTGCCGGGTGGGTAAGAATGGTGAGCCCCTCGACCCCCGGCACCGAAACGAGTCTCAGCACGTCTGTAGCTGCTCCTTCCACCCCGATGCTCTCGCCCCGCCCGCATCCAGGTACAGTTCAGCTCCGAAAACCTGTATATACTGCGCTTCAGCCAATACACTGGGCAATTTCAAAGTTCGGTCACTCTCGAAAAGAATCCCACCTCTGTAGCGGTTCGTCCCCGTTCTGTCCTGGGCCCACGTTCAGCGGGAGGTGAGGACCAGACTATCTCAATCAGCGTGAACGTTTCTCGGTGTGGGAAAACAATGAAGCCTCACCATTTTCTGCCACTCGCTGATCCAACCCTGGTGACGCACATTTTGCAACCCGCGCCTGGCCCACGCCTGACCCGAGCGATCCTGGAGTGCTCAGGAGTTGCTGGGAGTTGCCGTCGCCTTTGAATCCCTTTCGTTCTTTCAAAATACAGTCGCCAGTTGGAGGAACACCATTTTCTCGGCCCCTCTTCTCGCCTCGTTTCGTTTTCCACCTTCATACTAAGTACTCTGATCTTGAGGATTCTTGGTCGCCAGTCAAAGGGGACTCCGGCTTTCTGCACCTTTTAGTAAGATTACCCCTGCGAATTTCACCCTCACCTGCTTGTCAACACTAGTTAAATTCGACATGCTACTGATACACCAATGACTGCTACCGTATTCGGTCCAAAGTTAGAAACTATTGTTCAAAGGGAAGAAAGCGCCGAAGGACTCGGGATCATCTAATCAAAAGATGGAACCAAAATTCAGGCGTCGTAGTCCACCGTGGAGATCGATGGCCGTAGGACGGGGACCAAACGGAACGGAACCCAAAGAACCTGGAGGCGCCGGCAATGGTACACCAGGCAACCTTCACAACCCCATCGACCGGTAGCCCCAGGGTGCGGCGGACGGCCTGGCTACCAGTGAATGGGCGTACCCAGGCAGCAGCTGCCAGTTCGTCTGGCAACACTGTACCACACAGTTAGTCCTGACCTCCCGAAACCACCACCGTCGGACCGGGGGGAATGGCCAATGACCAAGATGCTGCGACAGTCAGGCACTTGCGCACGGCCCCAGCCATGGGTCGCCACATCCTGTCCTCCTTCCAACACTCCTCAACCAATTTCCAAACTCCCCGTCCGAACCCGATAGTTTCCGCATTTTCCGGTTCCACAGGTCGTATTCCCTCCAGCACCTTCCGTATGGCATCCTCAACTCCGAGGTTCTCCACGCCAAACGGGCGAACTCCTGTAACGATTTCGTACACAACCATCCCGAAGGCATAAATATCACCCTCCATGGATAACTGTAAACCGCGGAAGCCGTAATTCTGTGGGCAAATCAGTTCCGGAGCCATGTAGGGCGTTATTTCCCCGCTGTGGCTGTTCCATGCGGGTGTGATAGTGGATCCTGTTGGGGTGAAGACCGAAAGACCGAAATCAGATAGGCAGGCTCGCGGGGGGGTTCCGTTCGTGATCAGGATGTTGGACTGCGACCCCAATTAAAGATGTAAATTAATATCGACGGGAACGATGAAAGCCGCAATTTGAGTGGTGCGAACTTACCCCTTTTATTCCCCCGTGAATAACCGCGACACCGTGGAGGTACTCTAAGCCATCAACGGCATCTGCAAGCTGAGACGAGGGAGGGATGAATTGCGATTCGCTGAGTAGAACAAAAGGTTTATTACCAGACGAAGCCGGTTTACTGAGTTAGACTGAATGAAGTCAACGATGTTGCCGTTCATCATCAGCTTGGAGATCATCAGACACTCTCCGGTTTCACCGTCAACCTCGACCGCGATAAGGTCAAGGACGTTAGGGTGAGACACGTTCTTCCACTGGATAACCTCCCGGCAGAAACGCTAGGATCAGTATGCACCGGTTAGTGCAGAACAAAAAAAAAACAGAGCCGAGGGTGTCTGACCTTTTGGCCCTCGGACATCTTACTATCGAGGAACATGCGTAGCGTCTTGACGGCAACGAGCTGGCCACCCAATTTCCCCTTTCTAACATCTGAAAACCTCCCACTGGCGAAAACTGTGGGATCGACATTGAAACCCAGACTCCGGTCGATTTTGTAGCGGTTCGGAACCTGACAAGCGTTGTACGCGAGCCTTAGAAACGCCGCGACGACCTTTTCCAGAAGGCTTCCTTGAATTCTACTATCATCAAAAACCTGCGGGCAGAAGAGGGTCGGTATCAAGAAAATTAAGGTGGATTTGTCACCGACCCGAGTGGGTCGATGGAACACGTACTCTGGCAAGGATGTCAAGAACAATCGCAGCGCCCCCACCCTCTAGGGCTGTTGTGGTTCTCTTATGATTTTCGAGGATGGAACCGAGAAGTAGAAGGTATTCTCGGGATGTGGGGTCAAACTGTTCCAGGCGTTTCCATTTGGGGATGACACCATGTGTTTCGGCCACAAAGCGGAGGCAGTTTTCAGCGGTGCCAAGGAGAGTACCGACGTTTACGGACACCTGGATCTGACCTTGGGTTAGCGCCAAAAAGCCTAGTAACCGAACCACCGCTCCGAACGCACCTTCAGCCATTCCGTGGCTGCGATTAATCCAGATGCGGGATCACCACTGGATCCGAGAACCATCAACATCTCCAACCAGAAGACGAGCTTCGCCTCCAGAAATTTTGATAAAGCAGAAACCACCTCTGCAGCCCGGTGGTCCGCCACGATAAGGTGCTTATACCATGACCCGCACGCGTACTCGAGTGCACCACGGGTTCCACTGTCTTCAACCCTCTTCAGCAAAGACTTCACCTCGGAATGGAGGGCTTGGTTGGGAATTGAGCGCGTGGCGTCCCCCAGTAGCCTGTTCATAAGTTCAAGGCAGTGGAGGGCAAGTCCAGTGTGGTGGTCGGGGGGGATGTAGAAGCGGGTGTCGGTACAGCGGGTGGGGTCTGTGATGAAGTCGGAAATAGACTTATGAAACAGCTGAACCGGACGGTTGGGATCTTCGGGAAGTACCAGCAGTGATTGGATTGCCTCAAGGAGCCGTGAGACTTGGCTGGACTGAAGATTCATCAGTATCGCGATCGCAGATTGTGAAAGGGGGTTCGCGGCTAGGACCACAGCGCTAAGGACAGAGCGGACCATAGTGTCGTCTTCGGCGTCATTCCCAAGGAAAGCAGCGTGGAAGATTGATTCATAGAGTGAGTCGAGGCTTGTGTACACCTTCAGCTTGGCCTTGCCTTCATGGACTGTGCTCTCTGGACATTTCATGATCATATCAAGCCGGTCCGAAGGGGTTTGAAACTTGTGGTCGAGGAAATTGACCGTTGCAACAGCGTATACAAAGAAGCCGGACGCCCTTCGACCCAAGGAGTCGAGCTGCCCAGATGTTGGCCAACCTTCGATCCCGCGTCGCTGCGCGAGTTTTGATAGTTCGTGCTTGAAAAAACGATGAATGTCGCTGTTGACGGTATGAGGTTCGACGTCATGGAGAATAAAGACATCTGTTAAACCCCGCATCAGGGGATAGCGGATCCCGGCCATAATGTGCATCTCTGGTCGACTGGTTACGAAGAATTTGACCCTGGGGATCCTGAAAGCCAACTGCCCCAGCACGAGGAGGACGGCAGATTCCGGATCTTCGTCCCTGCACTCATCGAGGGCATCGATAACGATCACAGTTGAAACACCCGCGGAAGAGAGCGGTTCGACCAGAAGCTTCTCCATCTGATTTCGGAGCGCCTCGTACACGATGTCTGGATCGGATTGGAGGAGAGGGACAAGCGAGGATCGGAACTCGGGGTAGTTTTGCGCAAGCTGGAACGCCAGCGTAGGGAGGATGAGCTGGAGATTACTGCGATCCTCGACGTCTCTCGAGCAGAAAAATGAGGCCCCCAGACGGTTGTCGGCGAACAACCTTTCCGCGACTGTCTGCGCGATCGTGGACTTCCCCATCCCAACAAGTCCGTTGAGGCAGAAGATGGAAGACTTCTCGAAATCCTCGGCCCAAAGCTCGATCTCGTTCAACACACTCTCTCTGGTTCCTCTAAGACAGCCGTTCCGGCCTCCGTGTCG
>Ga0307509_10003013_pt1 | contig 26337 bp, 21 predicted proteins | sample 10_EM_MG_FD_202245 | JGI IMG/M metagenome (GOLD analysis project Ga0307509, IMG submission 202245) | Populus trichocarpa ectomycorrhiza microbial communities from riparian zone in the Pacific Northwest, United States - 10_EM | ecosystem: Host-associated > Plants > Roots > Unclassified | place... | reverse complement strand
TGCTGGCGCAGAAGAAGATGGTGCTGATCGACACGGCCGGCATGGCCCAGCGCGACGCCCGCACCCGCGAGCTGCTGGACATGCTCAGCCACCGCTCGATCAAGAAGCTGCTGGTGATCAACGCCGCGTCGCAGGGCGAGACCATCGAGGACGTGATGATCTCGTACCACGCGCAGGCCTGCGCCGGCATCGTGCTGTCGAAGATGGACGAGGCCGTCAAGCTCGGGCCCGCGCTCGACGCGCTGATCCGCCACAAGGTCAAGGTCATCGGCGTGGCCAACGGCCAGCGCGTGCCCGAAGACTGGCACCGCCTGTCGGCCAATGCGCTGGTGCACCGCGCGCTGCGCGTCACCGCGAACAGCGCCTACAAGCTCGATGCCAACGACGTCAGCCTGATCTTCACCGCGCCGATGGGCGTGGCGCGGACGACGCGTGCGACCAGCCCCGGCGCCCGTGCCTCGTCGCTGCACGCCTGAGCCATGTACGACTCGACTCTCTCACCCGACGCGATGCGCGACCCCATGTCACGACCCATGCCGCTAGACCAGGCCGACGGCCTGCGCCGCCTCTTCGCCCACGCCCGCGTGTGCGTGGTGCCGGTGGTCTCCAACCCCAACGTCGCGTTCAGCGGCGTGATGCTGGAGCGCCTGAGCACCGCCTTCGCCGAGCACGGCCGCCACACGCTGGTGGTCGACGCGGCCGAGCGCGCGAACGAGCCGTCCGAGCTGGCGATGCTCGACCTCGCCGAGGGCATCGAGTCGCTGTCGCCGCAGGTCTCGTACCTCGCGGCGCGCGGCCTGCCACTGCGCTACGTCAACGCGGCCGGTTCGACCAACGCCTTTCTGCAGGCCGTGACCGAGGCCGCGCCGCACTGCGACGTGCTGCTGGTGCATGCCAGCGCCTCCGACCTGTGCCGCTTGTTCGCGCGCAGCCCCGAACTCGAACGCGTGCGGCCGCTGCTGCTCGCGGACGACCGGCCGTCCAGCGTGACCCATGCCTACGCAGCGATGAAGGTGCTGACGCAACGCGCCGGCCTGGTCGTGCACGACCTGCTGCTCGGCGCCGCGCCGCACTCGCCGCGCTCCGAGCGCATCGCGATGCAGATCGCGACCTGTGCCGACGATTTTCTCGGCGCCGTGCTGCGCGACTGGGTCCGCATCGACCCGGCCGTCGAGGCCACCGAAGCACCGACCCCGGAGCTGCGCCGCCTCGTGCGCGAGCAGCTGCGCACGGCCCAGGGCGAACTGCCGCCGCCCGCCGCAACCTATTCAACCTCACCGAACCGCGAGGTCGCAGCGTGGGCCCACAACTGAATTCTTCGGAGCACTCCATGTACACCGCCAAAGGTCAGTTGGACCTGAACTCCGCGCTGAAGCAATACAGCGGCCTCGTGCGCCGGCTTGCGCACCAGATGATCGCGAAGCTGCCCGCCAACGTCGAGATCGACGACCTGATCCAGGTCGGCATGATCGGCCTGGCCGACGCGCTGGGGCGTTTCGACGCGGCCCAGGGCGTGCAGTTCGAGACCTTCGCGACGCAGCGCATCCGCGGTGCGATGCTCGACGAGCTGCGCGGCAACGACTACCTGTCGCGCGGCACGCGCAAACACCAGCGGACGATCGAGTCGGCCGTGCACAAGCTCGAACAGCGCCTCGGTCGCGCCCCGGTCGAGAGCGAGATCGCCCGCGAGATGGGGATGACGCTGCCTGAATACCAGGAGCTGCTCGGCAAGGTGCGCGGCACCCAGCTGGTCTACCTCGAAGACATGTCGGGCGATGAAGGCGACAACGACTTTCTCGACCGCCACGTCGGCGACGACGAGGCCAACCCGCTGGCCCAGCTGCAGGACCACCGCATGCGCGCGGCCCTGGTCGAGGCGATCAAGGTCTTGCCCGAGCGCGAGCAGTACGTGATGAGCATGTACTACGAGCACGACATGAACCTGAAAGAGATCGCCGCCGTGCTCAAGGTCACCGAGTCGCGCGTGTGCCAGCTCCACAGCCAGTCGATCGCGCGTTTGCGCGTGAAGCTGCGCGCATATTGACGCGCTGATGGCCACCACAGGACGTCTGCCATGCTCTCACTGAAGCGTGCGCTCAAGAGCACTCCCAACTTGACCGTCGTGACGCCCGCCAGCGGCGCGGCGCGCGAGCCCGATCTGCGCGCTGCGATCCAGTCGATCAGTCAGCAGGCCTCGACCATAGGCCGCGAAGCGGCCGAGGTGCGCGGCTTGCTCGACGACACGACCAAGGCGTCCGAGCGCAGCGCGACCGCGGTCGCGTCGCTGGGTTCGCAGGTCAAGGGCATCACCGCGTCGCAGGCCGGCATCGCGAGCACCTCGACCGCCGGTCTCGGCGCCGTCGAGCGCGTGCGCACGGCCGTCGAAGACGTGGGCCGCGAAGTCGGCGCGGTCGTCGCGACGCTGCGCGACGTGGCCAAGGCGGCCGAGAGCATCACGCAGATCGCGTTGCAGACCCGGCTCGTGGCGTTCAACGCCTCGGTCGAGGCCAAGCGCGCCGGCGAGGCCGGGCGCGGCTTCGGCGTCGTCGCCGACGCGGTCAAGGACCTGGCCGGCAAGGTCGAGTCCTCGAGCAAGGAAATCATGCGCACCGTCGACCTGCTCGACAAGCGCGTCGCGGCGCTGGCGCGCGAGATCCGCATCGACCCGAACGCGGCCGAGCAGGGCGCGTTCCAGAGCGCGCTCGCCGACGTGCAGGGCTCGGTCGCGAGCATCATCACGGCCGCCGAACAGAGCCGCGCGATCTGCGGCGGCCTCGACACGCAGATGGCCTCGATCGCCGCCGAGATGAACCAGACCGGCCGTGCACTGGGCGCCGCGATGAAGCGCAGCGAGGCGTTTCTCGACGTGTCGGAGCACCTGATCGAACTCGTCGCCGAATGCGGCATCGAGACCGCCGACACGCCCTTCATTCAAGCCGTCGTCGAGGCCGCAGCCGAGATCGGCACGCTGCTCGAGGCCGCGCTGCACAGCCGCGTGATCACGCCGGCCGCGCTGTTCGACGAGGCCTACCTGCCGATGCCCGGCACCAACCCGCCACAGCACACGACGCAGTTCAACGCGCTCGCCGACAAGCTGTTCCCGGCGGTGCAGGAGCGCATGCTGAGCTTCAGCCCCAAGGTCGTGTTCTGCATCGCGGTCGACCGCAACGGCTATGTCTCGACGCACAACCAGAAGTACAACCAGCGGCAACGCGGCGATGTGGCGTGGGACAGCGCCAACAGCCGCTACCGCCGCATCTTCGCCGACCGCACCGGCCTGGCCTCGGCGCGCAACAAGCGGCCGTTTCTGTTGCAGACCTACCGCCGCGACATGGGCGGCGGCAGCTTCATCGTGATGAAGGAAGCCGCCGCGCCGATCACCGTCAACGGGCGGCATTGGGGCGGGGTGCGGCTGGCGTTCAAGTTCTGACCGGCTCGGGTCGGGGGCGTCACGTGAGGGTGATCTGGCCGTTGCCGGCGCTGCTCGCGTGGTCGCTGGGTTGGGCGCTGTTCATCGTGCTGCGTGCGGCCGATGCGCCGCTGATGATCGCGATCGCGGCAGGCGTGGCCACCGGCGCGGCCTGCAGCATGGCGGGCAGCACGCCGTGGCGGCGCATCTTCATTGCACTCGGTTTTCCGCTGTCGCTGGCCGCGTCCGGCCTTGCGGGGGCGATGCCGGCCTGGGGCTGGCTGCTGCCGCTGGCCTTGCTGGCGCTCGTCTACCCGCTCAATGCGTGGCGCGACGCGCCGTTGTTTCCCACGCCGACCGGGGCGCTGCAAGGGCTGGCGCAGCTGGCGCCGTTGGGCACGCAAGCGCGTGTGCTCGACGCCGGCTGCGGCCTCGGCGACGGCCTGCGCGAGCTGCACCGCGAGTACCCGCAGGCCGAGCTGCACGGGCTCGAATGGAGCTGGCCGCTGCGCTTCGCCTGCGCCTGGCGCTGCCGTTACGCGACGGTGCGGCGCGGCGACATCTGGGCGGCCGACTGGTCCGCACACGACATCGTCTACGTCTTCCAGCGCCCCGAGAGCATGGCGCGTGCGGCCGAGAAGGCGACGCGCGAACTGCGCAGCGGCGCCTGGCTGATCAGCCTGGAGTTCGACGTGCCGGGGCTGGCCGCGACCAAGGTGCTCGAGTGTGCCGACGGGCGCCGTGTGTGGCTCTACCGCATGCCGTTCCGGGCGCGTCGCTGACGCGACAGGTGCCGCGGCACGAGTGGTCAGAATCGGCGGGGTTCACCACCGCCGAGGAGACCACCAGATGATCATCGTCACCGGAACCCTGCACGCCCGCGCCGACACGCTGGCCGAGGTGCTTGCACTCACCCGCGAACACGTGGTGCGCTCACGCGCCGAGAGCGGCTGCCTCGAACACGGCGTGGCGATCGCCGCGGACGACCCGCTGCAGCTGGTGTTCTTCGAGCGCTGGGCCGACCCGGCCGCGATCGGTGCCCACCTGAAGCTGCCCGCCTCGCGCGAGTTCGGCAGGCGCGTCGCGGCGCTGGTCGACCGGCCACCGACGCTGAGCCTGTTCGACGCGAACCCGCTGGCGTTGCCTTGAGCGGCGGCTGCACCGCCGGCGTCAGTGCGCGAAGCTCGGGGCCATGCCCATCGCGGCCCACGTGAAGGCGTAGCTGTCTGCGGCCTCGGCCAGGCTCTTGCTCAGGTTGCTGGCTCCGTGGCCCGAGTTGGTCTCGATGCGGATCAGGTGCGGCGCATCGCCGGCGCTGAGCGCCTGCAAGGTCGCGGCGTACTTGAACGAGTGCGCCGGCACGACGCGGTCGTCGTGGTCCGAGGTCGTGATCAAGGTCGCCGGGTAGGCCACGCCGGCCTTCAGGTTGTGCAGCGGCGAATAGCCGAGCAGGTACTTGAACTGCACCGGGTCGTCGCTGGAGCCGTAGTCCGACACCCAGGCCGCGCCGACCGAGAATTTCTGGAAGCGCAGCATGTCCATCACGCCGACCTGGGGCAGCGCAACCTTGAACAGATCGGGCCGCTGGTTCACGACCGCGCCGACCAGCAGACCGCCGTTGCTGCCGCCCTGCAGCGCGAGCCGGTCGGGCGAGGTGATCTTCTCGCGGACCAGGTATTCGGCCGCCGCGATGCAGTCGTCGAACACGTTCTGCTTGTTCAGCCGCATGCCGGCTTCGTGCCAGGCCTCGCCGTACTCGCCGCCGCCGCGCAGGTTGGCGAGCGCGAACACGCCGCCTTGCTCCATCCACGCGACGCGCGTGATGCTGAACCAGGGGTTCATCGTCACGTTGAAGCCGCCGTAGCCGTACAGGATGGTCGGGTTGTGGCCGTCGAGTTTCAGGCCCTTCTTGTGCACGATGAACATCGGCACGCGCGTGCCGTCGCGGCTCTTGTAGAAGACCTGACGGCTCTCGAAGCGCGCCGGGTCGAAGCCCGGAATCTCGGGCGCGCGGAACACCGCGCTGCGGCCGGTCGCGATGTCGTAGCGGAACAGCGTGGCCGGCAGGTTCATCGCGCTGAAGGTGTAGAACACCTCGGTGTCGCCGGCCGTGCCGTCGAAGCCTTCGGCCGTGCCCGGCGCGGGCAGCTCGACGCGACTGCGCAGCTTGCCGTCGCGGTCGTGCACCTGCACGCGCGAGGCGACGTCCTGCAGATAGGTCGCGAACAGCCGGCCGCCGGCCGCCGTCACATGCTCGAGCAATTGCGGCTGCTCGGGCAGCAACGCCGTCCAGGTGCCCGTGGCGGGGTCGACGCGCATCAGCTTGCGGTTGGGTGCGCCGCGGTTTGTCAGCACCAGCAGGCGGTCGCCGTCGTTGTCGATCACGTCGAAACTGTCTTCGGTGATCTCGGCCACGACCGGGCGGAAGGCCTTCTCGCCGCGCGCGTCGTTGCGCACGAACAGGCTGTTGCCGCGCTTGCCGCGGTCGTTGACGGTCAGCGTCGCGAAGCGCTCGTCCTCGGTCGTCGCGACGCCGACGAAGAAGTCGGGGTGGGCCGGGTCTTCGTGCACCAGCATGTCGGCGCTCTGCGGTGTGCCGACCTTGTGGAAGTAGACCTTCTGGTTGAGCGTCTTCGCCGTCAGCTCGGTGCCCTTGGCGGGCTCGGGGTAGCGGCTGTAATAGAAGCCGTCACCGCGCCACGCCGGGCCGTAGAACTTGATCCAGTGCAGCACTTCAGGCAGGGTCTGGCGCGTCGCCATGTCCATCACCTGGATGTCGTGCCAGTCCGAGCCCGGGATCGCGGTCTTCGCAAACGCGGCGTAGCGGCCGTCGCGGCTCAGTGTGAACGAGGCCAGCTTCACGGTGCCGTCCGACGAGAGGCGGTTCGGGTCGAGCACCACCTCCGGCGCACCATCGAGACCGTTCTGCACATACAGCACCGACTGGTTCTGCAGGCCGTCGTTCTTGTAGAAATAGACCTTGCCGTTCTTTTTGAACGGCGCACTGTATTTCGCGTAGTTCGCGATCGCGCGGATGCGCGCGAGCAGGTCGGCGCGGAACGGGATCTTGTCGAGGTAGCCGAAGGTCAGCGTGTTCTGCTGCGCGACCCAGGCCCGGGTCGCGGTGGAGTTGTCGTCCTCCAGCCAGCGGTAGGGATCCTGGATCTCGGTGCCGAAATAGTTGTCGGTGTGCGGGATCTTCTGCGACGGTGGGTAGGTCAGCTTTTGCGGCGACACGTCTGCCGCGTTGCTCGTCGTGACCGCGCCGATGCCGATCAGGCCGATCAGCGCGAGCCAGGCGACTGAGCGCGCGGGACGGCGCAGCGATCGGAACATTTCGCGCGTCATGGGCGGCCACCCGCCGCCACGGCATCGGACGGCAGGTTGGAAATCTCGACGATCTTGAGCTCGCCGCCCTCCAGACCGAGTCGAATCAGTTCGCGTGTTTCGGTGCTCTTCGCGCGGTGCAGGATGTCGATGCTCTCCGCGTTGCGGCACGTCAGCTTCCAGGTGCGGGTCTGCGGTTCGAGCTCGCCTTCCTGGCAGCGGTGATCGCTGCGATAGCTCTTAGACGCCTGGACGACCCGCGTGTAGCGGTCCATGAACTCGTCGCGGCCGAGCGGCACGAGCCGATCGCGTTCCGGAAACTGGGTCTTGAAATCAGTCCTCAGCAACCTGCCGGCCGAGGTCATGTCGCGCTCGTTGAGGGCCGCGTCGAACCGGCGCACGGTCTCCTTGGCCGCTGCGGCGCTCAGCTCGGTGGCTTTCACCGGGGCCAGATTCTTGGAGGGCGTCTTGCCTTCGCACGGCCTGTCCTGGAACGATGTGTGCCCTGCGGCGTCGGTGCAGATCCACCCTCCCGCCATGGCCGCCAGCGGCGAGCACGCCAGCACGATCATCAGGGCCTGCGGGACCCATTGCATTGGTGTCATCGTGTTCTCCGAGGGGGCGGTCAGCGATCGCAAACGAGGCGTTGCCCCTGACCACGGTTGATGACCATGCGTTGCGCGGTCAACTCCTCGATCGCAAAAGTCATGCCCTGCTGCGAGTCGGTGAGGGTGAGGGTGGTCTTGGACATCGAGTAATAGCCTCGCGTCGGTTTGCCTTCGTATCTGCCGGTGAAGGTCCCGCTGGAGTCGAACACGATGTCCATTCCCCGGCCCGTCAGCGGTCCGAAGCAGTGCCAGGCGCCCAGCCACGCCATGTCGGTGGTGCGATCGGCGGCGGGTCGGATCGAGGCGTTCGGCGCGACCTCGCGCTCGGCCTCGCGCCGCCGCGTCGACATCTTGTCTATCCATTCGACGGGGATGGCGAAGTTCAGGTTCTGTCCTGCCCGCATCTGAAAGGTCACGATGCCCACCAGGTTGCCCTGGTGATCGAACAGGCCGCCGCCGCTCGAACCGGGCGAGACCGGCGCGGTGGTCTGAATGTAGGTGCCGGACGGACCTTCGCGCAGCGCCGACACCAGGCCTTCGCTCAGTGTCAGGTCGAGACCTTGCGGCGAGCCGATGGCGTAGACGCGCTGTCCGACCTTGAGCGCCGGCGCTGCGCCCACGGCCGCTGGGCGCGCCGACAGTCCGCTGACTCTGAGCTTGCACAGGTCGAACACCTCGTCGGCCACGGACACGACCGCGGACAGCACGGTGCCGCGCTCGCGCACTTCGATCTGGTCGCCGCCCAGCACGACATGGCAGTTGGTGATGACGCTGTCGGGGCCGAGGATGACACCGCTGCCCAGCATCGCGGACGAGCCGTCGCGCTTGGACGCGCTGACGCGCACGATGCTCGGCGACACCGCGGCATACAACTGCTCGGGCGACAACTCCGCAGCAGGGCTGATCGGTGACGACGCGGCGGCCACCGCCGGCTCTGGCTCGGCCGCGATGGTCGGCAGCGGCACGAGGCGCGGCGACATCGACACGGGCTTGCTCGGTGCACGGTGCTGCCGCAGGGCCCACCACCCGCCGCCGACCAGCAGCACGGCCAGCGCCAGGACAAGGAAGCGGGTTCGCCCCGTCGCCGGTTCCTCGGCGTGCGTCGACCCGGCGACGGGCTCGGCCTGCAGGCTGCTCAGGCGCGCATCGTAGACGGCGCGTCGGTGTTCGCTGGACAGGACGCTGAACGCCTCGTTCAGCGCCATCCTCGAGGCACGCGCATGATCGGACGCGGAGCTCCCGCTGGCCGCGGTCTTGGCGTCGTAGGCGGCCTTGATCTCGGCGCCACTCGCGCTGCGGGAGACCTCGAGAATCTCGTAGAGGTTTTTCTTGGGCATCGATGATCTCCGCGCCGTCCAGGCGCGACCACGGGCGACGAGGAGCGGAGGAATTGTAGGCACGGGAAGCGTGCGTCAACCCGGGCCGACGCGCACCGCTGGCCTACAGAAGCCCCACAGAAGTCACGCGGCGCGCCCGCTTGCGCGAGCTACCCTCAGCCGCTGGTGCGCCGCTCAGCGCCCAAGACGCGCGCGATGGCGCGCGACCTGCGCACGCACCTGCGCCGGCGCGGTGCCGCCCAGCACGCTGCGCGCGTTCAGCGAGCCGCGCAGGCTCAGGCACTCGAACACGTCGGCGGCGATCGCCGGGTGAAAGCCCTGCAAGGTGGCCAGCGGCAGCGCGCTCAGGTCGGCGCCCTGCGCGATCGCGAGCTTGACCGCGTGCGCGACGACCTCGTGCGCGTCGCGGAACGGCAAACCCTTCTTCACCAGGTAGTCGGCCAGGTCGGTTGCGGTCGCGTAGCCGCGCAGCGCGGCGCGCTCCATCGCCTCGGGCTTCACGGTGATGCCGGCGACGAGTTCGACGAAGATGCGCAGCGTGTCCTTCAGCGTGTCGACGGTGTCGAACAGCGGCTCCTTGTCTTCCTGGTTGTCCTTGTTGTAGGCCAGCGGCTGGCCCTTCATCAAGGTGATCAGGCCCATCAGGTGGCCGACGACGCGGCCGGTCTTGCCGCGCGCGAGTTCGGGCACGTCGGGGTTCTTCTTTTGCGGCATGATGGAACTGCCAGTGCAGAAGCGGTCGGCCAGGTCGATGAAGCCGAAGTTCTGGCTCATCCACAGCACCAGCTCTTCGCTCAGGCGCGAGAAGTGGATCATGCACAGCGTGGCGGCGGCGGTGAACTCGATCGCGAAGTCGCGGTCGCTCACGGCGTCGAGGCTGTTCTGGCACACGCAGGCGTGGCCTTGCTCATCGACCATGCCCAGCGTGGTCGCGACGCGTTCGCGGTCCAGCGGGTAGCTGGTGCCGGCCAGCGCGGCGGCGCCCAAGGGCAGGCGGTTGGTGCGGCGGTACACGTCGGCCATGCGCTCGGCGTCGCGGGCGAACATCTCGACGTAGGCCAGCAGGTGGTGCCCGAAGCTCACCGGCTGAGCCACCTGCAAATGCGTGAAGCCGGGCAGGATGACCTCGGCGTTCTTGTCGGCGACCTCGACCAGCGCGCGCTGCAACTCGGTCAGCAGCGCCGCGATCGCGGCGATCTCGTCGCGCAGCCACAGGCGCACGTCGGTGGCGACCTGGTCGTTGCGCGAGCGGCCGGTGTGCAACCGCTTGCCGGCGTCGCCGACGAGCTGGGTCAAACGCGCCTCGATGTTCAGGTGCACGTCTTCGAGGTCGAGCTTCCACTCGAAGGTGCCGGCCTCGATCTCGGCCGTGATCTGCGCCAGGCCGCGCTGGATGTCGGCCAGGTCGGCTGCGCTGATGATCGCCTGGTGGGCGAGCATCTCGGCATGCGCCAGGCTGCCGGTGATGTCGGCCTTCCACAGGCGCTGGTCGAAGTCGACGCTGGCGGTGTAGCGCTTCACCAGGTCGCTCATCGGCTCGGAAAACAGCGCCGACCACGCCTGTGATTTTTTGTCGAACTGGTTGGTGGACATGAAGGCTCGGTTGGGGACAATGCAGAACCCGCTGATTCTATCGACGCCTCTTTTGTCCTCCGCCGCCCACACTACGCACCCCGACGCCCCCGCCCGTTCGGACGAGCTCCGTTCGACCGGTTTCGGCTCGACGGCGTTTGATGCGATGGCCGTGGCCGCGCGCGGGGCGCGCCCGGCCGCGTCGTCCGCGTTCGATGTCTGCCATGTCGGCGTCGTGCTGCGCGCGCTGCTGTTCGTGCACGGCGTGCTGGCGGTCGGCTTGCTGTTCGCCGCGGGCTCGTGGGCGGCCTGGCTCACGCTGTTCGCGGTCGGCGCGGGCAGCGCGTTGCCGGGCGTGTTGCTGTGGCTGGTGCTGGTCTGCGGCAGCAAGCGGGTGCTGCTTGCGTTGCCGGTCGCCGGGCGGTGGTCCGTCGCGATCGTGCTGGGTGCCGCCTGCGGCGCGGCCGGGTCGGTGCTGATGTGGTGGCCGAACACGGGCGTGCCGGGCATTCCCGGCTGGGTCGCGCCGGCGGCAGCGGGTGCGGCCCTTGCCGCGGCGCTGTTCCTGTGGCTGCAGTTGCGCGCCAAGGCCACGCTGCCGGCCGACACGACGGCGCGCCTGGCCGAGCTGCAGTCGCGCATCCGCCCGCACTTCCTGTTCAACACGCTGAACAGCGCGCTCACGCTGGTGCGGCTCGACCCGGCGCGCGCCGAGGGCGTGCTCGAAGACCTGGCCGAGCTGTTCCGCGTCGCCATCGCCGACAGCGCCGAGTCGGTCACCTTGCAAGAGGAGATCGAGCTCGCGCAGCGCTACCTCGCGATCGAGCAGATCCGCTTCGGCAGCCGCTTGCGCGTCACCTGGGAGCTCGACGCCGATGCCGGCAGCGCGCGCGTGCCGCCGCTGCTGCTGCAGCCGCTGGTCGAGAACGCGGTGCGCCACGGCGTCGAGCCGGCCGACGACGGCGGCACGATACGCGTGCGCACCCGTGTCAAGCTCGGTCGCGTGCTGATCGCGATCACCAACAGCGTGCCGGCGACGCGCTCGCGGCCCGGCAACGGCATGGCGCTGCGCAACGTGCGCGAGCGCCTGCGGCTGATGCACGACGTGGCGGCGCAGTTCGAGACGCGCGACGAGATCGATGTGTTCCGGGTGCAGATCGTGGTGCCGCTGTGAGTGCAGGCACCGGGCCGAGCGCCGGGCCGCCCCAAGCCGGCCCGAATCCCCTCGGGGGATCGGCGAACGTACCCGTTCGGCGAGGGGTCCCATTGCGCGTCTTGATCGTCGACGACGAAGAGTTGGCGCGGCTGCGTTTGCGGCAGCTCGTGAGCGATTGCACCGACCCCGCGGCCACGGTCGTCGGCGAGGCGGCGAACGCGGTGCAGGCGCTGAGCTGGCTCACGACGCAGTCCTGCGACCTGGTCTTGCTCGACGTGCAGATGCCGGGCCGCGACGGCACCCAGCTCGCGGTCGAGTTCAAACGCCTGCCCGAGCCGCCCGCCGTGGTGTTTGTCACCGCGCACGCCGAGCATGCGTTGCGCGCCTTCGACCTCGACGCGGTCGACTACCTGACCAAGCCGGTCAAGCGCGAGCGCCTGCACGCAGCCTTGCAGCGCGTGGCGCAGCGGCTGGCGCTGGGCCGCGGTGGTCCGCCCATCGCAGCTGCGGCGCCGCTCGAGGTGCCCGTCGTCATCGTCACCGACCGCGGCCGGCTGGTGCGCGTGCCGGTCGCCGAGGTGTTGTATTTCAAGGCCGAGCTCAAATACGTCACGCTGCGCACCGCGGCGCACACCTATGTGCTCGACGAGTCGCTGTCCGAGCTCGAACAACGCCTGGGCGAGCGCTTTCTGCGCGTGCACCGCAATGCGTTGGTCGCGCGGCATGCGGTGCGCGCGCTCGAACGTCGCGCGATGGCCGGCGAGGGCGACGAGGACGGCGGCGAGAGCTGGGCCGTCTGCATGGCCCCGGTCGACGAATGGCTCGCGGTGTCGCGCCGGCAGGTCGCGGCGGTGCGAGAGGCCTTGGTGGCGGCGGGGCGGTGACACCGGCGCTGCGTCGCGTGTGGTGGGTCTTGAGCGCGTTGCTGCTCGCGCTGGTCGGGTGGTTTGTGCGCAGCGGCATGGTGGGTGTGGATGCCACGCCGCTGGTGGTCGTGCGGCCGGTTCCCACGGTCTCGCGCACCGACGCGCCGGTGGCCGACGCCACCGGGCCGGCAATGCCCGAGTCCCCTGAAGCGGCGCCGCACGGCAGCGACGAGATCGAGGTGTGCGGCGGCCTGTGGGTCAAGCTCAAGGACGATGGCAATGTCGACGAGGACGATCTGCGCCGCGTCGTGCGGCTGCCCGAGGCGCGCGCGCAGTTGATCGCCGCGTTGCGTGCCGACACCGGCGAGTTCGCGCGCGCCGCGGCGGTCTGGCTGGGCCTGGTGGGCAGCGACGCGGACCGCCTGGCGATGCTGGGCGCGGTCAGCGGCTGCAACGGCGCCGAATGCGAAGCGAGCCGGCAAGCCACCGCGCGCGTGGCCGAAGGCCGCGACACGCTCGCGCGCATGGCGGCCACGACCAACGATCCGCAGGTCTACGCGCTGGCGTTCAACACCTGCGGGCGGGCGCAGCCGACCGCGGGCGCGTGCCAGCTGCTCAGCGCCGAACAATGGGCACGGCTGGACCCCGACAACGCGACGCCGTGGCTGGTTGTCCTGACGCAGGCCGCTCAGCGACGCGACGTGGCGGCGCAGAACGAAGCCTTGTTCCGCCTCTCGGCGTCGCGGCGCAGCGACCAGTACTTCTTCGCGCTGCCGGGGCTGCTGCTGGCCCACCTGCCCGGCGACGAGGCCTCGCTGCCCGCCGCGCTGATCCTCGCGACCGAAGCGATCGGCGTGGAGGCGGCCCGGAGCCTGCCCGGCTACCAGGACCTGGTCGCGTTGTGCCGGCCGCCGGCCTTGCGCGATTCGAACCGGCGCCAGCTGTGCAGCGCCGCGGCCGACCTGCTGGTCGAACGCTCGGACACCTTGCTCGATCGCGGCGTCGGCATCGGCTTGGGCCGCAACCTCGGGTGGTCGGCCGAGCGACTCGATCGCCTGCGCGGCGAGCAGACGGCCTACCTCGAGACGACGACGGCGAAGGAGGCCGACGCGCCGCTGGGCGGCTGCGCAGAGATCAAGCGCGATGTCGCCACCGTGGAGCGCCGTGCGCGACTGGGCGAGGTGGGGGCGATGCGCGAGTGGGTCGCGCAATCGGGGCTGCAGCCCGAGGACTTCGTCCGCACCGAGCGCGCGTCGCGGGCCAAGGCCGCCGAGGCCGCCGTCGCTGCAGCGTCGGCCGCGTCCGCACCAAGCTGACTCAGCCGGTGTTGCGCAAACCCGCCGCGACCCCGTTGATCGAGATGTGGATGCCGGTCTGCACCCGCGCGTTCTCGGGGTCGCCGTCCTTGCGCTGCCGGTAGCGCCGCATCAGCTCGACCTGCAGGTGGTTCAGCGGGTCGAGGTAGGGGAAGCGGTGCTCGATGGACCGCGCCAGCGAAGGGTTGGAATCGAGCCGGTGCTTGTCGCCGGTGATCAGCGACAGCGCGTCGTTGGTGCGCTGCCACTCGGCCCTCACGAGCGCGAAGATGCGCTTGCCCAGTTTCTTGTCCTCGACCAGTTCGACATAGCGCGCCGCGATCGCGAGGTCGCTCTTCGCGATCACCATGTCGAGGTTGGACAGCAGCGTGCGGAAGAACGGCCACTGCTTGTGCATCTTCTGCAGCAGCGCCAGGCGTTCCTTGCGTTGCGTGCCGTCCTTGCCGAGAAACGATTCGATCGCCGAGCCGAAGCCACACCACCCCGGCAGCGCGACGCGGCACTGCCCCCAGCTGAACGACCACGGGATCGCACGCAGATCTTCGATCGCACGCGTGGCCTTGCGCGAGGCCGGGCGCGAGCCGATGTTGAGCTCGGCGATCTCGCGGATCGGCGTCGCGCTGAAGAAGTACTCGGTGAAGCCGGGCGTCTCGTACACGAGGTGGCGGTAGGCCTTGAAGCTCGCCTCGCTGATTTGTGCGGCGGCGTCGAGAAAGGCCTTGGGCGCGCTCTTGGTCGGGTTCAGCAGCGTGGCCTCGAGCGTCGCCGCGACCAGCGTCTCGAGGTTGCGCCGGCCGATCTCGGGGTGGGCGTATTTCGATGCGATGACCTCGCCCTGCTCGGTGAGCCGGATCTGCCCGTTCACCGTGCCCGGTGGCTGCGCGAGGATGGCCTGGTAGCTCGGGCCGCCGCCGCGGCCGACGGTACCGCCGCGGCCATGGAACAGGCGCAGCGTGAGGCCGTGCTGCGTGCGCAGTTCGCCGAACAGCTGCACCAGGTCGATCTCGGCGCGGTAGAGCTCCCAGTTGCTGGTGAAGCTGCCGCCGTCCTTGTTGCTGTCGCTGTAGCCCAGCATGATGTCCTGCTCGGCGCCCGAACGCTTCATCAGCGCTTTGACGCCGGGCAGCGCGTAGTAGGCGCGCATGATGGGCGCGGCGTTGCGCAGGTCGCCGATGGTCTCGAACAGCGGCGAGACGATCAGGTCGGACTCGGCGCTGTCGTCCAGCGTGCCGCGCAGCAGGCCTACTTCCTTCAGCAGCAGCATCACCTCGAGCAGGTCGCTCACGTCTTCGGTGTGCGAGATGATGTAGTGGCGCAGCGCTTCGCGGCCGTAGCGTTTGAGCATCACGACCGCGGCCTCGAAGATCGCAAGTTCACTGAGAGCGTGCTCGCTGTAGGGCGCGGCGCGCACGCGCAACGGGCGCGCGTCGTTCAGTTCGCGAATCAGCAGTTCGCGGCGCGCGGTCTCGCTGAGCGCGCTGTAGTCGGTCTCGACGCGCGCGACCTTCAGCAGCTCGGCGACGACGGCCTCGTGCTTGTCCGAGCTCTGGCGCAGGTCGACGGTGGCGAGGTGGAAGCCGAACACCTGCACGGCGCGGATCAGCGGCATCAGCCGCGGCGCGGCGAGTGCCTGCGCGTTGTGCGCGGCGAGCGAGCGTTCGATGATGCGCAGGTCGTGCAGAAACTCGGAGGCCGATGCGTACGGCCGCTGCGGCACGACCGCGTGGCGCAGCGCCTCGGTGCCGGTGAATTCCTGCAGCGTCGCGGCCAGGCGCGCGTACATGCCGATCAGCGCGCGGCGGTAGGGTTCGTCTTCGCGGTGCGCGCTGTGGTCGGGCGAGCTCGCGGCCAGCGCCTGCATCTCGGCCGTGACCGGCGCGAGCGAGGCCGAGATCGACAGCTCGGCGCCCAGCTCGTGCGCTTCGGTCAGGTAGAAGCGCAGCACCGTCTCGCTCTGACGTGCGAGTGCCATCTGCAGCGTGTCGGCGGTGACGAAAGGATTGCCGTCGCGGTCGCCGCCTATCCAGTTGCCCATGCGGAAGAACGACGCGATCTGGTGGCCGGGCAGGGCCTCTTCGAGCTCGCGGTACATGCGCGGGATCTGGCGCAGAAAGGTCGAGCGGTAGTAGCTCAGCGCGTTCTCGATCTCGTCGGCGACCGTGAGCTTGGCGGTGCGCAGCATGCGCGTCTGCCACAGCTGCGTGACGCGCGCGCGGATCAGCGCCTCGTTCTCGGCCAGCTCGCGTGCACTGTGTGTGCCCTCGCGCTGCTCGACCAGCTCGGCGATCGTGCGCTCGGCATCGAGAATGCTCTTGCGCTGCACTTCGGTGGGGTGCGCCGTCAGCACCGGCGAGATGTAGGCTGCGCTGAGGGTCTTCGCGATGTCGGCGGCGCGGATGTCGGCGGCGGCCAGGCGCTCCAGCGTCATCGCCAGCGAGCCTTCCTGCAGGTGGCCCTGGCGCTCGTGGTGGTCGCGCCGGCGCACGTGGTGGCGGTCTTCGGCGATGTTGGCCAGGTGCGAGAAGTAGCTGAACGCACGGATCACGCTGACGGTCTGGTCGCCGGTCAGGTTCTTCAGCAGCCGGTCGAGCGCGCGGCCGGCCTGCGCATCGCTCTTGAGCCGGTACGCGACCGACAGCTGCCTCACCCGCTCGACCAGCTCGAACGCTGCCTTGCCCTCTTGCTCGCGGATCACGTCGCCGAGGATGCGGCCCAGCAACCGGATGTCGTCGACCAGTGGCTTGTTCTTCTCGGCCGCGTCACGGCGCTGGTCGCGCGAGGAAGGGACTGGGGCACGGGCCATGGTTACCTCGAATCTTGTAATTTGGTTACACGCCGGCGCATCGTATCGCATGCGTGTCAGCGGCGGTCTCGAACGCTGGGCATATCAGTCATGCAAGAGTCATGCAAGCGCAGCTGCCGAAGGCGCGGCTGCTAGCATGCTGCCCATGGCCGACACTCTCTTGATCGCAACCCGCGAAAGCCGACTCGCGCTCTGGCAGGCCGAGCATGTGCGCGGGCTGCTGACGCAGCGTTTCGGCCTGCAGGTCGGGCTGCTGGGCATGACGACGCGTGGCGACCAGATCCTCGATCGCTCGCTGTCCAAGGTCGGCGGCAAGGGGCTGTTCGTGAAGGAGCTCGAGACCGCGCTCGAAGAGGGCCGCGCGCAGCTCGCGGTGCACTCGCTGAAAGATGTGCCGATGGACCTGCCCGACGGCTTCGAACTTGCCGCGGTGCTGCAGCGCGAGGACCCGCGCGACGCGTTCGTGTCGTCGAACTTCAAGACACTCGCCGAGCTGCCGCAGGGCGCGGTCGTGGGCACCTCCAGCCTGCGCCGCGTCGTGCAGCTGTTGAGCGTGCGGCCCGACCTCGACGTGCAGCCGCTGCGTGGCAACCTCGACACGCGCTTGCGCAAGCTCGACGCCGGCGGCTTCGATGCGATCGTGCTCGCCGCGGCGGGTCTGAAGCGGCTCGGTCTGGCAGCGCGCATCGCGAGCCTGTTCGAGCCCGACGCGATGCTGCCGTGTGCGGGCCAGGGCGCTCTGGGCGTCGAGGTGCGCGCCGACGCCCACGCCCTGCGGGCGCAGCTCGCGCAGCTCACGCACCGGCCGACCTGGCTGGCCGTGCAGGCCGAACGCGCGGTGTCGCGCGCGCTGGGCGGCAGCTGCAGCGTGCCGCTTGCGGCGTATGCCAGCTGGGACGGCGAACGCCTGAGTCTGCACGCCGCGCTGGGCCACGCCCAGGCGCCGCAATCGCCGCTGCTGCGCGCGAGCCAGCAGGCGGTGGTGCAAACCGATGTTCAGGCGCGTGCGCTCGGCGAGGCCGCCGCCCAGTCGCTGCGCGACGCCGGCGCGGCGACCTACCTGCTGCCCGTGGCCTGACCGGCCGCCATGCGCATCCTCGTGACCCGGCCTGCGGCCCAGGCGACTGAATGGGTGCGTGACCTGCAGGCGCAAGGGCTGGAGGCGGTGGCCCTGCCGCTGATCGCGATCGCGGCCGTCGACGACCCCGCGGCCTTGCGGGCCGAGTGGCAGGCGCTGGCGCAGCAGCGGCTGGCGGTGTTCGTGAGCCCGAACGCCGTCCAGCACTTCTTTGCGCAACGGCCCCGCGGCGCGGCCTGGCCCTCAGCCACGCTGGCGGGATCGCCCGGTCCGGGGACGACGCGCGCGTTGACCGCGCTCGGCGTGCCGTCGGGTCTGATCGTCGAGCCGGCGGCCGATGCGGCGCAGTTCGATTCCGAGTCGCTCTGGGTGCAGCTGCAACGCCACGATTGGCAGGGCACCAACGTGCTCGTGGTGCGCGGCGACGGTGGCCGCGACTGGCTCGCCGACACGCTGCGCAGTCACGGTGCTCACGTCTCGCACGTGGCTGCCTACCGCCGCATGGCGCCGGCATTCGACGCGGCCGAGCACGCACTGCTGCACGCGGCGCTGGCGGCGCCGGCAGCTCACCTGTGGTTCTTCAGCAGCTCCGAGGCCATCGCCCATCTCGAAACCCTGGCACCGCCGGGGACCGACTGGGGCCGGACCCACGCGATCGGCACGCACCCGCGCATCGTCGAACGGGCCCGCTGTGCGGGGTTCGCTCGGGTGGTCGAGGCACGGCCCGCGCTCGCGGCGGTGGTGGCCTGCATACAATCGATTCGACCGTGACCGACGACCTCCACACCGCTGCCCCCCTGCCGCCACCGGCTGCCCCCGTGCCGCTGGCGGAGCCACGCACCGAGCCGGCGAAGCGCTCGGCCGTTTCGCGCGCCGCCTGGGTGGCCATCGCGGTGCTGGCCGTCGTCAGTGGCACCAGCCTTGCGGTTGCCTGGCGCGCCGAGCAGCGTGGCGCCAGCCTCGAACAGGAACTGGTGCGGCGCCAGCAGGACGGCGCCACCAAGGTCGCCGAGGCGCGCCTGATTGCCAAGCAGGCGCAGGAAATCAGCAGCGAGTCGGCGGCCAAGGTCGCGCTGCTCGAGGCCCGCGTGGCCGAGGTGGCGGTGCAGCGCACCCAGCTCGAAGACCTGATCCAGTCGCTGTCGCGCTCGCGCGACGAGAACCTGCTGACCGACATCGACGCCGCGATCCGCGTCGCGTTGCAGCAGACCGCCATCACCGGCAGCGCCGAGCCCCTGGTCGCCACGCTGAAGCAGGGCGACGAGCGCCTGGCGCGCTACAAGCAACCGCGCCTCGAAGGCGTGCGCCGTGCGATCGCGCGCGACCTCGACCGCGTCAAGGCGGTCAGCGTGGCCGACATCTCGTCGCTGAGCATCAAGCTCGACGAGGCGATCCGCATGGTCGACGACCTGCCCCTGCTCGCGGTGGCCGAGACGCGCAAGGACGCCGCGAGCCGCGACGCCAAGGTCGCACCCGCAGGGACGCGCCCGGCGAGCCCCGCCGCCAACGGGCCGACCAGCGCCGTGTCGTTGTGGACCGGCAAGCTCGACGAGGTGTGGCGCGCGGTCAGCGAGCGCCTGTGGAGCGAGGCGAAGTCGCTGGTGCGCGTGACGCGCATCGACAACCCCGACGCGATGCTGCTCGCGCCCGAGCAATCGTTCTTCGTGCGCGAGAACCTGAAGCTGCGGCTGCTGAACGCGCGGCTCGCGCTGCTGAGCCGCCAGTTCGACACCGCACAGAGCGACCTGCAGGTGGCGCAGACCTCGCTCGACCGCTACTTCGACCGCAACTCCAAGCGCACCGTGCTCGCCAGCGAACTGGTGCGCCAGGTGGTCGGCCAGGCGCGGCAGGTCGCGGTACCGCGGCCCGACGACACGCTCGCCGCGCTGACCGCTGCCTCGGGGCGCTGACATGACGACCCCTTGGCGTCTTCGACACCTTCCCCCGAGGGGAGTTCAGGCCACTTGGGGCGGCCCGGCGTTGGCCTGACATGCGCAACATCATCTGGTTCGTGCTGTTGTTCGGCGTGGCGGTGCTGGCCGCGAGCACGCTGGGCACCAACGATGGCCTGGCGACCTTCTACTGGCGCACGTGGCGCCTCGACGTGTCGCTCAACCTGTTCCTGCTTGCGCTGATCGGCACGTGCTTCGTGCTCGTCACCGCGATCCAGGCGCTGAGCTCGCTGATCGACCTGCCGAAGCGGGCCCGCGAGTGGCGCGTGGCGCGCCGTGACCGCACCGCGCAGGCGGCGTTGCGCGACGCGCTGGCCCAGTACTTCGGCGGCCGCTACAGCCGCGCCCAGAAGGCGGCGCAGCGTGCGCTCGTGATCCAGAGCGACACGCCCGAACTCGCGCAGGACAACGAGTTCACCGTGCTCGGTCACCTGCTGGCCGCCGGCAGCGCGCACCGCATGCAGGACCGCAGCGGGCGTGACGAACAACTGCGACGTGCCCTCGACCTGTCGAGCCGAAGCAACGCCGCGCGTCCGGCCGAAGAAGGCGCGCGCCTGCTCGCGGCCGAATGGGCGCTGGACGACCGCGATGCGTCGCGCGCCCTCGAGCTGCTCGGCCAGTTGCCGATCGGCGTGGCGCGCCGCACGCACGCATTGCGCCTGAAGCTGCAGGCCACGCGCCTGGGCCGCCAGCCGCAAGAGGCGCTCAAGACCGCGCGCCTGCTCGCCAAGCACCAGGGCTTCTCGAAGATCGCGGCCCAGGGCCTGCTGCGCTCGCTGGCGTTCGAGTCGCTCGACACCGCCCACGACATCGACCAACTGCGCCGCGTCTGGCAGCAGTTCGATGCGCTCGACCGGCGCGATGCATTCGTCGTCGCGCGTGCCGCCGACCGTGCTGCCGCGCTCGGCGCTTTCGACGATGCACGCGGCTGGCTGCGCCCGTTCTGGGAGCAGCCGACCGAGATCGGCGTGGACGAGCGCGCTGCGGTTGCGCTCGCGCTCGTCAACGCGCTGCCCGGCATCGGCCCCGAGTGGCTGCCGCGACTCGAAGCGGCCGCCGCGGCCTACGTGCGCGAAGGCGCGGTCGCGCTCGCGGTGGGCTGTGCCCTCGCGGAGCGCCAGCTGTGGGGCAAGGCGCGCCGCCTGCTCGAACAGGCGGCCGCCGACACCGCGCTGGCGAGCCCTGGCCGCCGCAAGGCCTGGTTGTCACTCGCCGCACTGGCTCAGCAAGACGGCGATGCGGCACGCGCCGCCGAATGCTTCGAGGCCGCGGCACGGCTGGTCTGAAGCACCTTCAAAAACTGCTATACTGCGTGGCTTAGCGGCTGTAGCTCAGCTGGATAGAGTACTTGGCTACGAACCAAGGGGTCGTGGGTTCGATTCCTGCCAGCCGCACCAGAACAAACGTTCTAGAACAACAGCTTAGAGATTTCGGTCTCTAGGCTGTTTTTCTTTGTGCGCGACTTTTGCGCGACTCGCACCAAGTAATCGTGAGTGCAGAACTGGGAAATCGTCAGAGGAGACGCGGTCGTTCATCAAGCCCTGCCTGCGCGACTTTCCGCCAAGCACTTTTTGGGCAAGACGCGTAGATGAAGGCGCGACTACCGCTTGTGCTGTACCAACGGCCCCGGTGGTGCTCTCTCGGCCGTCCGGCCTCGGCGCCGGTCCGGCCGGGCGACATTGGACGGGCGAAGGCGAACGACCGGGACCGAGCAGCGCAAGCCAGCCCCCGGCCACTGCTGCCGGTCGCAAACGGCAGCTTCCCGACTGCCCAAAGCCGTGCCCCCTATGACTCCGAACACCGCGATCTGCACGCAGTAGGTAACGCAAGCGGTACGAACTCGAAGCCCATCGTTCGCGCGTGGTAGTGCAGGCCACCGTCCTGCACGATGAGAAACAGCGCGCGGCCATCGCCCTCGTTGTGGTGCGAGTGCGGCGCACCCGGAGGCGTGACCATCGTGGACCACGGCGCCCAATCGCAGCGTTGTCCGCCGACCAGCGAATGGCAGCCCTGGCCCTGGATGATCAAGGTGACGGCCGCCGAGTTGTGGCGGTGCGCACGCTGCGCGGCCTGCGGCGGCAGCGTGTTGTAGCCCAGCGTCAAGCTCGGCAACAGGCTGCGGCTGGCCTCGTGGCGCTCGCTCGAGAAGACCAGCGCGTGACCCGAGGTGGCGTCGTTGGTGCCGGCTGCGAACAGCACATCGAGCTGGCGCGCGATCTCGGCCGCAGGGTAGTGCACGACGTCGAGTGACACGCGCGGCGGGAGGACCGGCCGCAAGCCGTCGAACGCGAGCTGCGGCTGGTTGCCGACGACCCACAACAGCGCGCCGTCGGCACCGCCGTGCAAGCGGTAGCGCGGCCCGCCCGGCAGCAGCACGACGTCGCCCGCGGCCAGCATCAGCTCGGCGTCGCCGCCGCGGCAATAGGCGTTGCCGGCGATCACATAGCCGATCAGGCCGGTCGCCACCGCGTCGACGGCGAGCGAATCGCCGGGCGCGACGCGCGCATAGCGTGCCAGCATCAGCGGGGTGCTTGCCGGAAAATCGCAGCCGAGCTGGGCCGACTGGTCGCAGTCGAACCACGCGCTGTGCGTGGCGGCGAGCGCCTGTGCGGCCACGTCGACGAACACGCGCGCCGGCACGGCCGGCTGGACGATGTTGAACGCATTGCCCGAGTTGAAGAAACGCGCGCGGGCCTGCGCCGCAGTTTGCGGTGCCGACGGCCGTTGCACCGGCAGGTCGGCCATGTCGACAGGGGCGGAGAGGCGAACGTTCATCTCAATTCTTCGTCAGGCGATGCCGGCGCGGCGCGCCAGCACCTGCAGCAACACGTCGGCACCGGCGGCGACGTGCCCGGGCTCGGCCCACTCGTGCTCTGCGTGGCTCACGCCGGCACGGCATGGGATAAAGATCATCGCGCTCGGCGCCAGCGGCGCCATGTGGCGTGCATCGTGGCCGGCGGCAGACAGCAGGCGCAGGCTGGGCAGCTCGAGCCGGTGCGCGGCGGCTTCGATGCTGCCTTGCAGCTCGGTGTCGAAACCGTTGCCTGGCGCGTCGACCAACGCGCGCACGTCGACCTCGCACGGCGTCGCGTGGCCTCGGCACAGCGCGACGAGCCGCGCGCCCAGCAGATCCAAGGTCGCCGCGTCGGGGTGGCGCAGATCGATGCGCATCAGCGCGCGTTCGGGCACGACCGACGGCGCGTTCGGTTCGACGCGCAACTGCCCGATCGTGAACTTGACCTGCTCGTCATGCGCGCCGACCTGCGTGTAGAGCGCCGACGCGATGCGCGCGAAGGCTGCGAGCGCATCGCGACGATCGGCCATCGCAAGCGTGCCGGCATGGCCCTTGTCGCCGCGCAGCTCGACCTCGTAGGTCTTCTTGCCTTGGATACCGGTGACGACACCGATGGTCGCGCCGGCCGCTTCGAGCACCGGGCCTTGTTCGATGTGGGCCTCGACATACACCTCGAATACGAAGCCCGGTCGGCGTCTGGGCAGGGTCGGAAAGGCCGCGTGCAGCGCATCGAGTGCGTCGCCGACCGCGACACCGTCGGCATCGCGCAGGTCGCGCAGCGCGGCCAGTTCGCGCACGCCGGCGAAGACCTCCGAGCCCATCATGCCGGGCGCAAAACGCGAGCCCTCTTCGTTCATCCAGGCCACCGCGATGACATCGCCGCGGGGGCGCTGGCCTTGCTCGGCGAGCACCGTCAGCACCTCGAGCGCCGCGACCACGCCGTAGACGCCGTCGAACTTTCCGCCGGTCGGCTGGCTGTCGAGGTGGCTGCCGCTGAGCAGCGGCAATGCCGTCGGGTCGCTGCCGTGCAGCGTGATGAACAGGTTGCCGGCGTCGTCGGTGCTGGCGATCAACCCCGCCTCTTCGGACCACGCGATCACCTGGCGCCACGCAGCGATCTCTTCGACACTCAGCGCCTGGCGGTTCACGCCGCCCGCGGGCGTCGCACCGATGCGCGCCAGCGCCATCAGCCGGTCCCACAGGCGATCGGCGTTGACGCGTAGAACGGTCGCTGCAGCCATCAACTCGTCTTCATGATCTGGCTGGGGATCGCGCGTGGATCGCGTGGCCGCCACTGGCCAGCCTCGACCTGCGCGATGAACTCGGCCAGCAGCGCGTTGAACGCGGCCGGTTCTTCGAGGTTCAGCGTGTGGCCGGTCTTGGGCATCACCGCGAGACCGCAGGCAGGAATGGTCTTCTTCAGGAAGATGCCCGGCTGCAGGCAGTGGTCGTCCTCGTCGCCGACGACGACCAGCGACGGCACCGGCATCGCGCGGATATCGGCTTCGAGGTCGTAGATCGACGGCCGCCGCGCCTGCACGCCGCGCATCGTGTTGGCCGAGCCGAGCGCGTCGTGTTCGCCCAGCCATGTCGCGAACTCCTGCCAGCCACGCGGGTCCTTGTTCTGGAACTGCACGCGGCTCGCACCCAGCGAATAGGTCTTCGCGAATTGCTTCGCGCCCTGCACCTCGAACTGGCGCGCCACTTCGAGGGAGACGTTGCGGAAGTAGTCCTCGTGCTCCTTCTCGGCGCCGTAGCCCGCGCCGGCGATCGTCAGCGACAGCGCGCGGTCCGCCTGGCGAAGGCCGAAGTGCAGCGTCGCGAAGCCGCCCATCGAGAGGCCGACGATGTGGGCCTTCGGCAGGTCGAGCGCGTCCATCACCGCGGCGATGTCGTCGGCTGCGAGGGCCTGCGAATAACGCTCGACATCGGCGGGCACGTCCGACGGCGGGTAGCCACGTGCGGCGAAGGTGATGCAGCGATGGCGCCGCGCGAAGAAGCGCAGCTGCGGTTCCCAGCTGCGGTGGTCGCCGCCGAACTCGTGCACGAAGACGATGGGCGTGCCGTGGCCGACGCTCTCGACGTGCAGGCGCACGCCGTCGGGGGTCGTCGCCGAGGTGATGGCAGCGGATTCAGACATCGCACCTCCTTCAGTACAGCGCCGCGGTGGCAGGCAGGCTGCGTGCACGCTCGACCGCCTGCGGCAGCACGTCGCACAAGGCCTGCGCCCAGGCCGCCGGCACGGTGGTCGAGATCTTCACGAAGCGGTGGCCGAAACGCGGCGTGTGGTACGCGCCCTGGCGCACCATGATGCCGTGCTCGCCCAGCGCCGAGACCAGCGCCTCGGGCGTGACGCCGGCGTCGACGCACTCGACGACGATGAAGTTGGCCTGCGAGTTCGGCACCGGCACCGTGAAGCCGGGCAGCCGCAGGAACGCATCGGCGATCAGCGTCTGGTTCGCGCGCTGCTGCGCACCGATCTGCGCCATCCACTCGGTCTTGACGCTTAAGCCCGCGAGTGCCGCGCGCTGCGCGATCACGCTCGCGCCCAGCGGCGATTGCGAATGCGGCAGGATGGTCTCGAGCAACGAAGGCGCTGCGACCAGCGCACCCAGGCGCAGGCCGGCCAAGCCCAGCCACTTCGAGAAGCTGACGATGGTGACCGTGCCCTCGGGATAGAAGCTCGCCGCCAGCGTGTGCGCGTCGGCGAAGTCGCGGTAGGTGCAGTCGTGGATCAGGATCGCGCCGAGCTCGCGTGCGCGGTCCGCGAATGCGCGGATCTCGTCGGCTGTGTAGGTCGTGCCGAGCGGGTTGTTCGGGTCGACCAGGTAGATCACGCGCGTGGTCGAGTCGGTCGCGGCGGTCAGCGCCTCGATCGAGAGCTTGTAGCCGTGCTCGGGCCCGTAGATGGGGATCTCGGTGACTACCGCACCGGCCTTGGCCGCGAACTGCAGCGGCCACTTCCAGCCCGGATCGGTGGTGACGAAGCCGCTGCCCGGCGTGCAGAACGCGCGGCAGGCGAGTGCGAGCGCCGACACCGCGCCATCGGTCACCACGGCCGACTGACCTGGCACCTCGAGGTCGGCGACGATGGCTTCGCGCAGCGCTTCGATGCCCAGCGGTGGCGCATACGCGTGAAAGCTCTCGTCGTCGATCGCGTCGTGCAGCGCCTGGCGCACCGCCGGGTGCATCGGGAAGTGGTTGGTGTTTTGCCCCAGCCACTTCAGCTCGGGGTTGGTGAACAGCCGGTCGAAGTACCGGTTGCGGGTTTCGGCGTCGCTCATGCGGCGAGCTTCCGAGCCTGTTCCAGTGCGGCCGACTTGCGGCTGGTCTTGATGATGGAGCCGCGCGCGGCGATGCCGCCGTCGATAGTGACGATCGTGCCGCTGATGTAGGCCGCGCGTTTCGAGGCGAGGAAGACCATCAGCTCGGCAACCTCCTTCGCCTCGGCGGGGCGGCCGCCGGGGTAGTTGTCGAACAGCTCTTCCCAGCGTCCTTCGTCGCCGTGCGTGTCGAGCGCGCGGCGCTTCATCAGCTTGACCATGCGGTCGGTCGCGACCGGCCCCGGGTTCACGCCGACGACGCGGATGCCGTCGTCCATCGACACGCCGCCGAGCGCGCGCGTGAACGCCATCACCGCGGCGTTGCCTGTGGAGCCGGCGATGTAGTTCGCGTCCCAGTTCTCGCCGGAGTTGCCGATGTCGTTGATGATCACGCCGGCACCGGCGCGCTTCATGCGCGCGTAGTAGAGCTGCGACAGCTCCATGTAGCCCAGCACCTTCAGCTGAAAGCCGCGGCGCACGACCGCGAAGTCCAGCGACTCGATCGGGCCGGAGGGGATGTCGCCGGCGTTGTTGACGAGGACGTCGACGTCGCCGACGGCCGCGGCCAGGGCGCTCATTGCGTCGGGTGCGATCAGGTCGATCGCGTGCACGCCGACGCGCACGCCATGTGCCTTCGTGATCGCCGCGTGCGCCGCTTCGAGTGCGGCGCCGTCGCGGGCGGCCAGGTGCAGGTGGCAGCCTTCGGCGGCGAACGCCCAGGCGGCGGCGAGGCCGATGCCCTTGGAGGCGCCGGTGATCAGCACGGTCTGGCCTTCGAGCTCGAGATTCATGGGTT
>Ga0307509_10003012_pt1 | contig 26341 bp, 28 predicted proteins | sample 10_EM_MG_FD_202245 | JGI IMG/M metagenome (GOLD analysis project Ga0307509, IMG submission 202245) | Populus trichocarpa ectomycorrhiza microbial communities from riparian zone in the Pacific Northwest, United States - 10_EM | ecosystem: Host-associated > Plants > Roots > Unclassified | place... | reverse complement strand
CAAACCGCAACACCCTCACCTCCCTCTTTCCGTTCTTCATTTCCCTACCAAATCCTCGTCTGCCCTGCATTTCGGATTTCGCTGAGCAATCGCACTCCGTCTTGCAAAATATCCCTTTGAAAATTCCCTTGTGTGCAGACTACGTCCTGTGCCCTTCTTTCTCACTTGAGGTCCTCATTTTCTCTCGCTCCCTATCTTGACGCCTCGATCTATTTTCGTCCCCCACTCCCCCATCCTGCTATGTCCTTAACGCTTCCCATTCCCTCCTCCCCATCTTCCACCTCTTCCGACTCTCCCAACGCTCCTCAGACACCCATGTCGCCCAACCATTCAATCCCAACTTTGGCTCTTTCTCCCTCCGATCAATCTTCCGCTCCTTCCACAACTAATTCGTCTCCCGCCCCTCTGGGTTCGGCCAACCCTCAAGCCAAGCGCAAGCCTTCTCGACGGGCCAATACCGCTGAGCGGCGTGCCACTCATAATGCTGTCGAACGCCAGAGAAGAGAGACTCTCAATGGGCGCTTCCTTGTAAGAGTTTTTTTTCACATACTTCCTAACTCTGGCTGTGCAATTTCTGACAAATTTACGTCTCCCGTCTAAAGGACCTCGCCGCTCTCCTTCCCAATCTTTCTCAGATTCGCCGCCCCTCCAAGTCGGCAATAGTCAATTCTTCCATCGCTCATATTCATTCCTCTCGCCGCCACCGTGCCATGGCTTCTCGTGAGCTTCGTCTCTTGAAGCTTGAAGCTGATGCTCTCCGCAGAGAGCTCAATGAGTGGCGTGATCGTGCCAACCTCCACCGTGTTGAAGAGCCTGTCCGCAGCGAGGCCTTCTCTATGGTTCTCAGTGGCGAGGTTGAAATCTTGACCTCTATCCCCGGAATGGAGGAGGAAGACGATGGCGAAGGTCTGGGTGATAACGAAGACGACTTGTCCATGGGGACAATGCCAAGTCCGGAAGACGTGGACTCGATGGGTGCTCCCACGGTCAAGACGGCAACGAATCCCTTCCCCCACATGACCCCTCAACACCTGAGTGCTCCTCACCTCACCCATATTCTCCCGCGCCCCGCAACCCACAGTCGCCCTATCATCGCGCAAAGCGTCTCGAACGTCTCATTTGAGAATCCTGCTATGGCATCTCTCTATGACCAACAGGCCCACATTCCTTCACAACAGTATCAGATACAGCTCAATGTCGGTGCCCCACTCGAATCGGACAAGCCCGTCGCGTGGAATGACCAGATTTTTACTCCTCAGCTTCAGCAACAGCTCGCAAACCAACAAGGCTTATTCACGTCCCCGACCACCTCTTTACCAAACAACGCTTGTCAGCAGTTCACCCAGCAGGCGTATTGTCACGGTCCCCCTCGCCAGCAGCACCCAGCACAACATCTTTATGGTAGTCCCGTCGACAGCGAGGACGCCTCTTCAATTGGCTCTGGACCAGGGTTTGGTGGACGTGAGTGCAGCTACAGCGGTAGTGCTTATAGTTCCCCTCAAGACACCCGCGCAAGTTCTGTTTCATCCCAGCCCGGAAGTTATGAGATGCCGGGCATCTTGACTTCGGGTGGCATCCCACCCCGGATGAGCGCTGGTGGTGCTATGTGGAACCGCAACAAGATGGACAGCATTGCACTCAATAATTCTAACATGATTCCCGCCCCGATGGCTGTCGGTACTGGTGGTGGAAATGGGGGTGGATTCACGATGGTTATGTAGGTATCGCATCTCAAACCATTCTTGATTCCGCCTCCTGGACATGTAGGTCGGTATTCCGTCCGCCTTGTTTTTCTTCTGCCTCATTTCCCTGTTGGTGTGAATGATCGGTCTCTCTTCGCTATTTTTCTTGCCTGGCTTCCTTATTCCTGTGCGTCACATGCACATAGAGACATTCGCGTTTTATCATGGCTCTCTGCTGTGATCACGCGTCACGTCAATGATCTTCTGCGCGTTTATGATGGTGTTCTGTATTCTGCTCACACATACTTGCCTGTATTACCAGGCCCGCTACTGTGATTACCCTCTTGAGCAATATCTGTCCCTACTAGTTGGTCAGCGCGAGCATTTTTGGCTTGCGTTGCACCGTGTAACCCTTCCTATCTGCTGTGTCCGGAGCTATTAACCCTTCTAGCTTAATGACTACCCCGGTCCTATTTATCATTCCTCGTGACAGCTCTCGCCGTCATCATGCACTCCTTCATCCTTTTTTGTCCTTCCGTACTTTCATACGAAAAGATATCAAATCCATAATACTCTGATCTAAAATGGGATTAAGATTGACAGTTTTGTTGACGGGCGCAACTTAAGAGTGTCATTGACACCGCGTCGGCACCATCCTGGATGGTGCGGTATCACTTTTTCCCTCTCCTTTCAGAACCTAACAAGGAGTGATAGCTAAGGCCTGCTGTACTGCACCGACGGACCATCTCGGGATCAGGTCGTATCTGAGCCCTCAGCACATCACGGTAATTGGTGTTATGCACTGAAACATGACCCGGTCCCATGAAAACAAAGGGTCATTCTTATCCTCCGTGCGAGTGGTGTGGTAGCTGTTCGACCCCATATCACAGCTGATAATGAAGACAAATCTATCACCCCCATTATGGGCTGGTCTCAAAACTCAACTCTGCAAAAAAAAGAAAGTGCCGCCGGTCCAGGACAGCGCTCCATCGGAGGGGGCGGTTATCACGTAAGAGTGATTCCTGCCTTTCAGTCGGCGCACTCCTTGAAGACAGTCATCGTTGTATGGCACTGACTACCGTTACTTTACTAACGGTTGGTATGTACGGAGCAATTAATGATTGATCATCGCTTGTACTTTGGCGCATTTGTTGGAGGTAGAGTGGACCAGAGTCTTCAATTTGTGCCTCTACCCTCGCTTCTTTTAAATTGATGTCGTTGACGTTGATCGCCCGCCATGGCGGGGGCCAGGTCGCACACGCTGCGGGGCTGTGGCGATATAGTTCAGTCGCTTCAATGTATACAGTTCTGCGGACATCAATCGAGTGGAGCAGGCAGCAAGGAAGCAAGACTTCGCGCTGACCAATTTGTTGGTATAGTACAGTTTTTTTTTTTGAATCCATTTTTGTGCGTGGTATAGTACAGTTATAGTACTGACCATTCATCATTTTCGTTGCCATGTGGCAGATCTAGAGGAATCTGTGAGAGCGTCCGACAGAGGCTGTGCATGCGCGCGGTGGTAGTATGAAACCTTGCTGTAGTATGTATCGCCTCTGATGGGGCGCTATCGGCGGGGCAGCAGCTAGTCACTCGGATGCAAAAAATTACTCGCAAAGCATACTGTGCTGAGCGTGAACGGTACTAGGACTATACTGTTTCTGAGTCAGTTCCTCTCAGCAGTAGTAAAAAGACTCTGGATTTGCGTTTTGGCCGCGGCCACTGCCACTGTGTCATCACCGTGGTACCCTCGCTCGGACAGGCTTCGCCGTCGTGAGCCGGAATGGAGAGAATGGCGCGGCGGCAGATGGTGCATTAATCATCACCCTGTCGGCGGTGCAAATTCTCTCGGGGTCCGGGCGTCTGCGAGTTAAGAAGGCTGTTAAAGAATGATCATAAACTGACCTATCTATGCCACCAGTGACCGGCGGAGGAGAGTTGGGGGTTACAGGAGAAGTTCGGGACCTTTTGAGTTTATTATACAGTCGAGGTGACTTGGTATCAGGGCGGACGACAGATGTTCAGCTGGCTATCAGCCAGCTGGACGCTCTGGCAGCCGGCGGTGGAATGCAACAACATTACGAACGTCCGGGTCAGATTCAAGCTGATTTGTTGTTGGCAAATCAGGAATGGAAGGGGACGACGAATGCGCCGGGAAGCTTCATTCCGTGGGCTTGGACAGGACATGTACGATAAGAGCACTGATGACTGGTCCTTGGGTCTATGAGACTTGGCAAGGGGAGTTCGATAGCTTCCCAGCGTACCAGACCCAATGACGAGTATAAAAGTATTGCGGTGCAGATTGATCGTGATACTGCTTCACATCACTACGTGCCCATGCGGTCAAGCCCCTGCGCCGTATACCAATACGACATGACCTTTATTGCGCACTCTGCTTGAGCTTAGATTACACCTTCAAATCTGTCTCTGGGCAGTCGAATTACTCAGCCACAACCCCAATCTCATTCCATATACCCTCGCTCGTCCCATGTGGCCATTGCCAGCACATCCTTGGCCCACACCATCCGCACGTGGACTCCGTCGTGTCCAAGCGCTCGCTCTAGCGCAGCTACTTCACGCTCAGGTCGCTCCGCGTCTTCTCCCACCACGGTCAGGGCTCTTGGAAAGGCCGTGAACAGGCCCAAGCCTTTGGAGGCACAGACTTCTCGCCACTAACAAATATTAGGGCATGTGGGAAAGGAGTTGACGGTATGGTTATATGTTTGACGCCCTCGCCTCAATAATTAAGCGAATCTTTGTGGGGACCATGGAGTAGGTCGACCGTGCTCTCCTTTCAGTGAAACACGGAGAGTACCCCTTCGCTTTCCGTGGAGATGTACGGTGAATACAGCATCTCAACTGGGTAATGACCAAGGAATGTGCGAGCGAGTAGGGCACGCGGCTCGGGGGTGTCCAATATGTAATCGATATCAACGTGCGGCCAAGAGCGACGCGAAGCGGATACTTGAGGAAGAGAGAACGCTGGGTGATACGATTAGTTCACGTCAGCTAGCCGGGGCCACTAGCTATGCTGCGATGCGTACATGGGTCAGAGAGGGCGACAACAATAGCATCCCATCCGGGACAGGGAGCACGCCCTCATCCCTGATCCAACACGCAAGTGCTAACACGAGATGTCCTCCAGCGCTATCATCAAACCAATAAGGGTAATACGTGGTCGACGTGCTGCAGCAACGCCGCCAGATTTCGCCTGCGTCGAATATACGGGGTTGAGAGGCGAATTCAGGGCGGCTTCGTTTTCACCAACTAGTGGCTCTACAGAATCACGTAGATCGCCCTCCTTTGAGTACTCTCGACACACTGTCGGTGCCCTACGTCACCTGAGGAGAAACCTCTGGTCTTGAGGAAGCCGAACAGGCAGGTCCTGGGTTGTGTTCCGTAATCCAAAGTCTGACACATGCTCGGGGTGGATGTGTCTAGGACACAGTCCTGCGTTGCTGGAGCGTCGCGGGCGTGCGTAAGGGGGAGTGGGTAAGAAGGGTAACGATGGTTCCCGTATAAGCTTTTGCGCGCACCAAGATGGTCAGTACGAGATGCGCGTAGACAGCACCGGCATCATACAGGGGCTCCAGGGAAGGGCGCATGTTGCGAAAGTCTACATTCGACAGCTTGGTGAAGGGTCAGTACGATCGACAAACGGCCCCAGTTAAAAGAACGCACCATAGATCTCCTGAAAGAAATCATCCCGTCAGACCGAATTATCACAACACGTACACCGCCAAACAGGTGCTTTCATGAGTCGGCGGGGAATCCGGGAGGTTCCAGACTTCTCGTGGGCGGACAGGTGACAATATACACCCACATGTAGATGGAGTCCAATCACGCCGGAGGCGGAATCGTCTGTCTGGGGTAATCTGTACTCGGGGGCAGATAGATATTGGGGTAACATCCATACTTTCGAATGACAAGACATTCCGGTTGAGACCTAAATGGGGACTTTTCAGGCGGTCTACTACCCCGCTTTTAATGGCCCAGCGTGGACGGGAGGTGTGGAATGGAAGGAACCTGGGCAGGATAAACGTGCCGACCCTCTGAAGTTGGACGTTGACTATACTCGTGCAGAGCTCGTTTGGAAGGGCGGGATCCAGGCAAGGCGCGTCTCTTTAAGAGACTTCTCATCCGACTCATGAGAGGGATCACGGGTCCGCGGGGTGACACCGGTTACTTCGGTGACTTTGTATATGCGCCCGGTAAATTTGACGATGATTACCTGTGTGATAGGCCTTGAAGGACGAGGCTGAACAGAACGGGGAAGGGTTTAATAGTAGACGAGCCATGGGGTGGAAGACCTAGATAAAAAATTTAACGGTTCGTGAGCCTAGCCGGTATCACGGGTGTGGGTAATGAGGGATGAGAGAAATGGCCTGTCACGGTGTTTGCACGTATAGGCCTTTGGAGTTTTCTCTTCCACGTGATCACGAAGCGGAAGTTCCCGCGCATGATCACTTTGCTTTAATCTCTCTCTCTCTGCCTTCATCCGCTGACTCAGGGAAGACGCATACAAACTCAGAGAGCACGTCCGGATGCATGCGGCACGGCGGATGGGCAAGACTGGTAACTGAATTTTTTTTTGGTGTTTAGCAGGTGCGCGACATCCCTGGTAGTAGCGGGGATGAGGTTAATGTGGGCTAAAGGACCGGGGGATTTCTTGGGAGGGATGTCTCAAAGTACGGAGTGTGCTTATAGACTCGCTGGTATTATACACATGCAATTGCGTACACAGGCTTGCTCCGTCAAAGATCCAAGTCGGTGAGAACGGGCGTTTCTATCTCGCCAGTAAGGACGATGGGCCGGGTCCATTGTGAAATTGCTCGTGGGTACCAGTACGGTACTGGACAGAAGTGCCCCCTCAATCCCAGCAGGATGAAGTACTTGAAATGCGGGGGAGAGGCATGATAGGCGATCGTCCCGACAAATTTATACGATCTATGTTGACGGCCAGTGCATCGCTGGCACAAACGGTGCGATGACGACATTCTCCCTGTTCCACTGTGGTGAGGAGTAACATTGGTTGGACTGTGAGCTGGAAAAAGTGAGAGTCTCACCACTCCGCTTGTATAATAGATGTCCGACTCGATAATCTTGCGAACCTCCTCAACACTCTCTGCTTCGTAGAACATAAGTGATCCTGTCATTTTTTTCCTACCAGTCTTGTCAGTAAGTTCTGGTGCCAAAAGGGCTCCCCCAAATTCTGGGCAGAAAGGTGGGAATCGTCATGCGGATAACGCTGTGCCGTAGCAGAATGAACATACTCATGATACCACTATCAAGCATCCCATCTATACCCTTCAGGTGCTTTTCACGAACAGAAAACCGACGTTCAAGCACTCCCGGATCCGTGTAATCGGGAGCGTAAACAGCAAAGAGGTGCTTCGTCGGTGGACTGGACATCATCCGGGTGAATGGCAAAGCCGTCGCGGATATTCCGGACACGCGCACAGAGTGCGAAAAAGAAGGGGTTCTGCCATAATGGAGAACACGAGGGGAGGCTGATAGTATTCGCAACGGCGTAGATCGCATGTTGGTAAGTTACAAGGGAGGGACTCGAGACGTTTGAATGAGGCCGAAACAATTTACGTAAGGTTCTCTAATGGCTCTGGGGCTGCTGTGGGAAGGCAGACTCAGACTGAAGGCAGTAGCAGTAGACAGACCCGGGCCTGCGCCGTTTCAGAGCCAAAAGGCTGTCACGACCCACGGAGCGCCCTCGTATTCTGACCAGGTTATGTTGACTACCTGTGAGAATAGAGAATATATACTGTATATTCGGCTGGTCTGGCGGAAGTGTAACTTCCCCTGGCCGGCTCGGAGTTTGGATGGCGGGGACACATCATCCCATCGGAGTTGGGGCCTCGCCAGCAGCCGCAGCCGTCACCACTACTCCAGTCACCCATCGCATCTTCAAGTTCGTTCTGGACATGGAGATCAACATAACTCTCGACGGGTACGCTTCAAGTGTCACGCGAAAACAACTGCCTCTCCATCTACGGCCAATTGTGAAAACTGTAAGTAGTCGAGTATTCTCTAGATTTCTGATTCAAGTCAAGCTTGTGGCCCGCCTCCTCGGGCTCAATTTGCGTCGTCATCCACGCTACCGTGCTCATGTGATCTGACGTAATTGTGCGTTCGACCCTCTGACTTATTGCTAGCATCAGGTTGGCTTGTATGTAGAGCTGAACTCTGGCTTCTTTTCTCTGGCTCTCTGGGGTCCTGGGTTCTCTAGGGAGCCCGATGGCATTTCATAACTTGAAGGTCGTTCACACTGGCAGCCGGCAACATACCGACTATTCGCCCCATGGATCTGAGTAGCTCTTTCCAACGACCACTTTCCAACGTCACACCAATTTTGCGAAGGCGTTCTCGTGGTCTAGGTACAGAAAAGGAGGTCAAGGGTCCGCTACATAACGGGTTTCTCCCCCTTACATGCACCACTTGCAGTTCTAACCGTGCTCCTATTTGAGCCGCCTCGCGTTGTTAAGTGCGTCTTCCTCCTTGAAAACCGATTTGCTCTGAATTCGTTAGGCTTGAGCTCTCATCGCCATCTCAAATCTTGATATATGTATCAAGAAATATCTTTCCATACCCCTCACTATAGGAAGGGTATTCAGAATTACAACAAATGGCCACCCTCAGTGAGTGCCTTCGAGCTGATGGGAACCACATCCTCGCAACGACGGTAACAGGGTGGTTGATATATAAAGCCAGTCACTTTTGACAGGTGTATTCTTCTCCTAACTGGATCTACCATACCATGCAGAGCTGGTGCTGCTGGGGTCTTCGATATCCACGTCCTAAAAATGATGTCATCGCGTCTAGTGGCTGCACGTCGTCATAGAACAGTATGTACAGGAGATATCGGTTTCTTGATCGTCGATACTAGGAACGTCTACTACAATGTCACTCGAGTTTGCCCCCCTTTTTCTGCTGACTGTCTAATCTAAGGTCTAACTAATGCGGAATTGCTGCCGCTGGGTCCTCCTGCCATCGGTCGAGGGTGGAATAGCTTAGTATTTTCCCATGCCGAAAGGGGGATCCAGCCCGTTGTAGATATTAGGGTGCCTTTCTGTCGGCCAATCATAGACGTGAAGGCGGAGCCTCGCCACAAGCCACGTGCACTGATCTCTCGCCACACGGGCGTCTCGGCACTTTGGTCCCTACCCTAACATCTCTCTCTTCTCACATAGCTAGCTCTTGTCCTGCTCTCTTCCCTCATATCATGTCGTCAGTCAGCTCGAGCGGCCGTCGTGGACGTGGACGTGGACGTGGAGGCGGTGGCCGCGGCCCGGGCCCTTCAGGTCCTCCAAGTGGCCGTGGCCGTGGTGGCCCGAGTGTTCCTCCTATCGATCGGACCGGGGTCCCCAAAGGAATATGCACTTTTTATTGGTCTGCCGGAGCCTGTGATCGCGGTTTCGACTGCACATTCAGGCACGATGCGAGGCCTGGGGTACAGGATTCCTCGTCCGCCACACGGCCCACAGATTACACCCCCGATTTTTTCTCTCTCGAAGGGTTGGCCATTAACAATGGCTCCATCGTAGACACACAACACAGTCTTCGCCCAAGCGAGGCACATAACCACCTCAGGCCCTACCTTTCTGACAACTTTGTATTTCGAGATGCCGGCAACGTTGAGGGCTTCTCACGCATCCTTGCAAGTGTCAATACCCGGAACGAAGCTTGGGTATGCAAATAACAACAACTAATGACATATTGTGATGTTTTCTAACGGGTTCACGTGATCTAGGATTCCAACCAGGCCCAGGTTAGTTACTTACGTCGCGGTGCCAAGAATCAAAGGTATCTCAATGCTGATTCGTTACTTCTGCGATAGGCTTTCCTCGATACCATCGTTCGTGTACGCCTCCTTCTACCAAGTCTCTACTTTCAGCGGTATATTTAATACTTGACAAGGGTAACGCATTACTGCGGATCGGTGATGTTTTGAGATTTTCACCGGTCGCGGTCAATGTTGGGGCCCGTTCCTCAACCCTCTCATATCAGAAAGGCTACTTCCCAGTCCTCGAGGTACTATGTCGAAAATGGGGATCATTACCGAGTTCTAATTCTTCTGCCTCGCAGTTTTTGTCGTCTGACCTGGTGCTAAAAACCACCATGCACCAGAATACAAAGTGAGCCTTTGGTCTACCTGGTCTAGATCTGGCCTTTTGACGGGTCATTCCAGTAAGATATACAGTCTCATTGATCAGAATTATGATGAATTTCAAACAACGACCCGCGATTGTATGACTCTGATGATGACAGCCAAGACCTGGGACGATCGCTCCCCAGGTCTCCCTGTGTCACGAAGAAACGCGCTGGGTGGCATAATTGTCTTCAGAACTCTTTCTACAGTCCTGTCTCAGTGAGTATTCGCATTTTCTGTAGTGGCCTTACTCTTATTTACTTCTGTGAAGATATCTTTCACGTTTCAAGCGCGCAATACAAAACCATCCTGAGTTACGTGACTTTGTCGAAGAACTTGTTCTATGGTTCTCTCGCTGGGCTACAGCTGTCCGGGCATCCCCACCAGCATTCGCCGATCCCATTTCTCTGTCGGGTCCCGAGGTCCGCAACCTCACATTGGCGGAACTTGAGAAAGAAATCAGCCGGCTTAGGCTGATTACGGATAGAGAATATGGGCACGCAGAGAAAATGAGGCGACCCGCGGCTCACGTAATAGTCACCGCTGATCAGATGCAGCAGGCGTTTACTTCTCGTCTCACTAATACCTATGAGCCGCCTGGTACCCTGCGTGATGGAGGGACGCCTCGTCACGATAACGATTTTACTGACATACGTGATATTCGAATTGCGCCGACGCATGAAGAACTCTCTTGTCCGTTGCAACCTTATCTCCCAGTTTTCCTTCCCATGGCCCCCCACCATCTCCCTGTGAATTCAATGCAGCGACACCTTGATATTCAATTCCGACTTCTAAGGGAAGAGATGATGTACGTCCTCATCTCTAATCTATTCTCGCTTTACACTGGCTTATTTGGTCGATTTATCAAAGTTCTTCCATCCGACAATCAATTGGAGAGATTAGCAGAGATCTTGAGATTATTTGGGCTCCGAGAGTGGGTTCCAAGCAACACACAATGACACTAGAGAAGCTGCTGGCGAACAAGGGAGGCGCATATAAAACATCCGGCCTCAATTCCGTATTCTTTCACCTATACACAGGCGCTCGTTTTGCACCCCTAAAGGCCGAACGTCGTAACTTTACCGTTGGCCTGATACTTGACACTCCTCCTGGTGCGGCACGTGACCAAAGTGGGAAAAGGCGCGCAGAATATTGGGAACATTCGAAGCGTCTGCAACATGGCAGTCTGGTCGCCTTGATCCTTATTTCTCCGGGCCGATTACAAGTGTTCCTTGGAACTATCATATCGATGGGCGCGGACATTGCGGAATCCGCCAAAGCGGACGCCAAAACTATTCAGCTCCGAATATCTTTCTTCGATGCCGAGATCGAACTCATGGCTTTACGTCGGCAACCAATATCCATCAATAAGTCAACGTACGCAGTACTGTTGGACAACAATATCATGTTCGAATCTCTACATCCGTTTCTTCGATCTCTGCAGAATGTAGAGCCTACATTCATTCCCTTTTCTAAATTTCTATCGTATTCTGGGCGTCTCGATTCCCTGCCAGTTGAATCCCCTCGTTACACCCGTGTCCCGTGGTTCAGATATAATTTACAATGCCTAGCCCGACCGGGCATGGAAATTCCAAGTCTCAACGTCAATGACGAGACATCTGTAGCACTCGCTCGCCAACGACTCTTGCACTCGAGCCATTTGGATCCCTCACAAGCCAATGCGCTAGTTGATGCACTCACACGAGAAGTTTGTCTGATACAGGGGTGTGTCTTACATCCCGCTTCTATAACTGGCTCCTCATTAGAGAGTTCTCAGCCCTCCCGGAACCGGAAAGGTACAGGAATTTCTGAGATGGGCCGATACCCTCAATCCTCACATCAGTCATAGAGTTTCACAGGGAAGGAGGTCCTTCGTGTACTGTTTTCCAGCAAAATCAAGCCAATAGGTATGTGGGGCTACCTCTCGAAGTAAGCATATTCTTACGGTCTTCTCAGTCGTCATTGCTTTCACAAACCACGCGCTCGACCACCTACTCACATCCATCCTTGATGCCCAAATCACTGCAAATATTGTGCGCCTCGGATCAAGAGCGACGGATGAACGCATTGCACAGTATAGCTTACACAAACTAGAACAGCTCTCGGGACGTGGAGACCTTGATCGACCTATGAGACGTGAATATGCTATCTTAAAGAAAGTGGAGGAGGATATGACTCGCATCATGAACCAGATACAGCTGCCGAAATTAGCATGGGAAGACGCCGAAAGATTTCTTGATTTCCATTACCCTCAGCATGCTGATTCACTCAGAGAACCTCCATATTGGATTACGGAGGTCTTCCGACGGGTAACAGAGGATGAAGATGAGAACGGAGAATGGACACAGGTATCAAGGAGCAAGAAATCCACCCAGGATCCAGAGATCACGGGAATATACGGGTTTTGGAAGAGCGGCCGCGATATCGAGTTTATTCAGCCCCCATCAGGGTCCTCGAGACCTGAGCCCAACAGCGGCGTAGACCCACGGCAATCTTTCTTTAACGAATTAGGTTTCTCTGGAAGGATACCCCCAATTCCTTCGGGGCGGCGGACCCTTGAACGTCTTTTAGAAAGCGCTGGCAATGTCTGGTCGATGTCGCTCTCCGAACGAAAGTGCCTTGCAGAGGCATGGGAGGAGGATATGCGCAAGATATCATACGAATCGAATCTGCAAGAGTTTGATCTCCTAAAGGAACGATATAAGGACGCTTGTAAAGTTTACGAGGATGTCCACGACGAAGTCAGTCAATTGAAATACCACTCTGCTGATATTGAATACTTTATTCTCAGGTTCGACGTAGACTTCTCAGTAGAACAGACCTCATCGCGTGCACTACTACTGGTGCGTAACTTGGTGATAAGTGTACAAATAATCTGACGCCAGTGAATCTCAAGGCGCTGCGAAGCTTGTCTCCCTACTCACCGTCAGTCGAATTGTCTTCATACATTCATTATGCTCGACGTTCACTCGCATCCATAGAGCATTGGGCCAAAGGTTATTTTGGTCGAGGAGGCGGGACAAGTTCTTGAAGCACATATTCTGGCCTCTCTTGTTCCTTCAGGTATACTCCAGTCACAGCCGATGTTGTTGAGTTCCTTAGCTCATTCTAACATGCGTAGTCGAACACCTCATCTGTATTGGAGACCCCAAGCAGTTGCGCCCAAACGTATCGACGTTTTGTGAGTCGCCAACTTTCTCCTCACGCGAAGCTCAAATCTGTCGAAAGCCTTATCCATGGATAGCCCATCTGGCATGGAACTGTTCAAGTTTGACCGCTCACTCATGGAACGCCTTTCAGAGATGGGCATGTCCATGTCTCAAATCAATGTACAACGACGCATGCGGCCCACCATCTCTCATTTTCCACGGTGCGTGATAATCTCTGGCTGACATACGGAGCCGAGATCTCATATGTACTTCTTCTAGGACAATATTATACCCGAAGCTCGAGGATCATGATATTGTCCGCCGCTATCCATCAGTGCAGGGTGTAGACAAGAACGTCTTCTTTTTTTCACACGACAACGCAGAGAACGCGGAGACAGACTCAGTTTCAAAATTCAATATGTTTGAGGTGTGTCAGCATCTTGGACTTCGCGGCTATGTGACTCCATACATCTGATGGCCCGATCAGGTTACGATGATACGTGATCTTGTCTTGTATTTCCTGAAACAAGGCCCTTACGATGGTGCCGGTGACATTGCTGTGCTTTGTGCTTACCTCGGCCAACTGCAGAAGGTCCGAGCGGCCCTACGAGATCTTAAGATCGCAGTCAGCGTAGATGAACGGGATGAAGAGCAGCTCGAGCGCACGGGTCTGGCAGGTGACGACGAAATAGGGTTCGCTCAGATCCAAGTTGCGAGACACGTGGGTATCCTTAGTCATTTTCGAGGACCAATGCTGATATTGTGATCACGTGTAGATTCGTATCGGCACAGTGGACACCTTCCAAGGACAAGAAGCCAAAATCGTTATTATATCCTTGGTCAGAAATTCCGGCTCATTTGAAGAGGGCCAGGGTTCCATAGGCTTCTTAAAGGTAGGCAGCCCTACCCCAGTCAAGCACTATCGACGTCCGACCGTCCTTGAACTGTACAGAGCCCCAATAGGATCAATGTCGCGCTGTCGCGCGCCAAGCACGGCATGTATATTCTTGGCAACGCCTCGAATCTAAGGAAAAATGAAACATGGAGAACGGTCCTAGATGAGATGGAAAACGAAGACCAGATCGGCTATGCATTCCCGATTGTTTGTCCGCGTCACCCCACGTCTAGGCAGTTCGTATCAAAGCCGGGAGAGCTCCCGATGCTGGCTCCCGAAGGTGGTTGCCTCCGACCTTGTGAATATCGTCTGTCGTGTGGACATGTGTGTCCATCAATGGTATATTAATCCGTATCAATTGTCGTGTTTTCACTAATCACGAGATTGAAGTGTCACACTGACCAAGACAACCACCGAAGGATGAAGTGTAATCAGCCCTGTTTGAGACTTGCATGTCCTAGGGCTCATCCTTGTCCACTGTTGTGTTCCGACGACTGTGGGGACTGCCAGTTCCCCATTTATGACGTCAAGTTGCCATGCGGTCACATAACTAACTCCGTCCCTTGGTGAGTATTTTTTGTGTTGTCTCCTAATTCCGTTTGAACGCTTCCTGCAGTCACAAGCTCGAAAATTTGAAGGCTGTCAAGTGTGTTGCTCAAACTTCAAAGCGTCTACCGGGCTGTGAGCATAGTGCTACTATGGCTTGTGGCAGGGACCCTGCTACCGTCACGTGCAAGGAGATCTGTGGGGGGTTGACTACGTGCTGTTCTCGCCGATGCACTTCCAGGTGCCATGAATGTCAGAAGGTCACGAAAGAGAAACCGGTTGGAGGCCCTCGTTCCTCGGCCCGCGCGTACCATCGAGACCACCCTTGCGAGCGGTTACTTAAATGCCAACACCTGTGTGGCCTTCCTTGTTCATCGGATCATTCATGCAACCCGAAATGTCCACAAGGATGTAGACAGCGTTGCAGTCATCGCAAATGCGACAAGCCATGTTGGGAGCCCTGCCCTCCGTGTATGGAGCCATGTGAATGGCGCTGTCCCCATCACGAATGTCCCGTAGTATGCGGCTCGGTTAGTCCGAAATAATTTTTCTGGATTCCTCACTGAGTTCTGATTCCGCGTTTGTAGATTTGCTCTCGATTGCCTTGTGACATTATGTGCAAACAAAAGCTAGCTTGCGGTCACGAATGTCCTTCGGGTATGTCTCTGTCCCACTCGCCGATACTTGGTCCCGAACTTATATTCTTCCTCCAGTGTGTGGAGAACCCTGCGATAAGCAGGCATGCATCTTATGCCTCCCTGATGAGCGAAAAGTTGACATTGTCGACTTCATAATGCAAAGGAAATTGTCTGAGATTGATCTTAGCTCCGAGGACATCTCAGAACGCCTCATCAGACTGGCATGTGGACACATCTTCACTGTTGAAACGCTGGACGGACATTGTAACATGTCTGAGTACTACGAAATCGACCCCATGGGCGTCTTCACTGTTACCAAAGCTCCGCCCGTGAGCTATCAGAAACCCCCCTCCTGTCCTACCTGTCGTGGGCCTATCACCGCTCTCAGATATGGTCGAGTTACGAAGCGGGCCAATCTGGATATCCTTGAGCAGAACGTAGCAAGTACAATGTCATCAGCACTGGAGAAGATAAGCCCACAGATTGAAGAAATTTCGGCAAAACTGGAGATTGCAAAGGACGAAGCAAAGAAGATCCCCTTCAGCCCGCCGGCGAGCGGAGTAGAGGACTTAGATCGTCTTGCCGAGAATCGTAGAACTCGATTCGGAAAGGAATCAGAGCCCCTTCCTCATGAAGTAATTCACCAGGGTGGTATGACAACCATCCACGGATTCTCTGGGGAAGAGACTCGGGCGTGGAACAAAATCGTCCGTGACCTTCTCAAACTGTACAAGAGAGTTACGGAGGTTGCTGGGACACGTGGACCACACATACAATCGTACCATGCTGCGCTCGCAACACTATACCGTCTAGAGCTTGCTGCTATTGCTAGTGACCCTGCGCGGGCCTGTGACAAGCCGGAGCCATTGGCGATAAGTGCTGTCAATAGGAAGATAGGCCAGCCTCCGCACAAGGCAGATACTCGCTTTCAGGTGGAAGCCTTCTTCCTGTCCCTCGAGTTGCGGTATACGTTGGCGGAAATTGCACAGGGCCGAATTGAGGGCCTAGGCACGGATTCACGAGAAGAAATTACCATGCACGCGCAATTATGGCGATCCTACTTATCATTCATCTTCGAATCCTGCATCCGCGACGCAGAGAAGGCGCTCTCTATCGCACATAAGTCAACAGCTTCGCGCCTTGCTGCGCGCGCAGAGGTGTATATCCTCCGTGGAAGGTTCGAACTGTTCCGCTTCGAAATTTTGACGGAACGAACTCGACTGAATCGAGAACGACTTCTGGACACTGCCCGGCGCAAGGAGCTGAGCGCAAAGACGCAGCAAGAAGCAATGACTACTGCCACGCAGGTGAAAACACTGGAGGAGACGTACATTCGCAATCGCGAGGTCGCAAACATGGACGAATTGGAAACCGAGAGGGCGTGGTTCAGTAAGAACTGCCGTGAAAAGGGAGAAAAATACGTGGAGGAATACAACAAATTGGCAAACTGCCTCCTTACCGAGGCCGTCTATGAGCCCGTATCTCTCCAAGAAAAGGCAGACATTGTTAAGGCGTTCGGGTTTTGTAAGTCACTGATTGACGCTGAGTAAGGAGGTATAATAAAGTGTTGTATTCTAGCCCACAGGGGACACTTCTACAATTGCGAAAACGGACACACCTTCGTAATCACAGAAGTTAGTGGTCCCTTGCTTGTTCCCAGATGATTAGAAAGCTTATTACCTTTTCGTAGTGCGGTGGTGCTATGGAATCGGCGAGATGCCCCGAGTGCAGGGCACCCATCGGCGGTTCTGGTCATCAGTTGAACAACTCAAACACGCGTGCGACGGAGTTCGAGGAGATTGCACGCCATCAGGGTTCTCACGTCTCCCCTTGGCAGTGGGGGAGAGGTGTGTGAAATGAGGGTTTATGACACCGAGTTATTGGCGTTGCATGAAATGGGGCCAGGCAACGAGTAGAAATAGGAATAGAGAGTGATGCGATGGGAGCAATGAGATGTCTCTGCAAGACAACTAATGTAGTATTGCTACCTCATCATGGAGACGACCCGTGGTAGAGAGGTTATCAGCTCTTAGGTGAATTTACCAGCGCCACACTCCTCAAATAACTGCACCACAGCCGACATGGTTTGGCGGCCTACGCATAGCCTATTTGGACTCCTCAGCCTCGTGACGACAAGGCACTGGCAGATCCTCGGGATGCACATCAACGTGGGTCGTTAGCACCGCGCGTAAAACTACGATGCATCCGCATCCGCCGACACCCGACAGAGGGAAGACGTTCTAGTCACGTCTGGCGGGCGTCGCTCGCATGGCTGGTCCACAGGTCCTGTGGTACAGCCTACAGGAGTAATGGGGCAAGGCAGATACACGTTGCTCCTCAATAAATCTACGCACACTATCAAAAGTTTGGTACCTCCTGGTTCGAGAACTTTGGAGTCATGGAGAGCGAAGCATTCATTTTCGGGCCCACTGGCAAGTGAGATGAATTCGTCCTCGATCTTTGCTTCAATTGTCCGTCGGCCGTCGGGAACGAGCTTAGTCATCAACTCCCTCCGGGCCAGGAAGTGCGTATCATGGGCAAGGCAACAACGACACACACTGGCAGTAAGCCACCTGGAGCGACCCAACAAAAAATTGTTGTCCGTCTAAGGCCAACAGCACTTGCTTCAACAACCGTGGGTACAGTTTAAGTTTCGGACGCGGCCAGCAAAAACGAAGTAGGGGGGTGACACTCGGGATTGAAGGGCGTCAGACACGTCACACGTACTAGTGCCTCCTCAATCCTGTCACAGTGACGAATTTGTGAGTCGGGCGGGAGAGATGCAGGATAGTCTATGTTGATAACTAGTGCACTGTTAGTTGGATAACTACCTTCTCTTTGTTCCACTAGGTGTGTTGGGATTTACTTGGTAAATTGAAGTTACGAGTTTTCACTGCGACGCCCAGCTTGTCCGATTGGACGATCTTGCGAACCTCAGTACTCTCTGCCTCATAGAAAATTCTCCGGGGAAATTAGGAATCATCACGGGATGGGGCTGGCCGAACAAATGTACGTACATGTGATCCCGCAGTAAAGTGATAAGTGACCATACAGTAATACGGCCAACTTCGCTATGTAATACAGCTCACAGCTCGGGTATACTAGTAAGTTACTGGTATAGCCTCGACCACGTGACGTCCTCCGCTCGCCCGACCTTGTCACCTCCGACTCATCTTCATCCACCCTTGTTACCACACGATTGACCCTTTTCCCCTCATGACCAAATTCTCCCTCTCGTCTCGCCCCAATCCTCACAGTCGAAGACACGCGGATCACCCAAGCCTCGCCGGCCGACGCCACAAGCGCACGCCGCCTCGAAAAGTCTTGTCATTCCATATCACACACGACGTGCACGCGCCAGTCGGGACCACGTCTACGATGGGAAGGGATAATACTGTGTATAGAGTTGATCAGGCCTTTTTCGTATGTTCCATTGTTTACCTTTTTGTATTAGACCGTACGCTTTCCATTCCACTCCACAATTACCCCTTTAACTTAGCCATTTCCCATCGTACGTTGCCGCACCTCCCTCGCCCTCGTTGACCATGCGCCCGCCATCGCACATTTGGGTACCACTCAGTAAATTCTCTTTATTTTCGGACACCGAGTGCCCCTCGTCATTGTCGCCGCGCGACCGCATTCGCATTCCCCTCTTCCCCCTACTCAACTTGCGCGTAGAATACGTGTATATACATCCCTCGCCTGTCCTCGTAAAAGGAAGGCAATCGAAGCCCACCCATTTCTTTTCTGTGTTTTGTGTGCTCTCGTCTCCGCCCGACCGCCTAACGGCAATCCGAGCTACCGCGCCGTCGTCCGTCTAGCTTGTTTCCCTCTCCCTCTCCCCTCAAATGTCATCTTACGATCTTTACTGTTTCCTTTCGCGCGTTCTCCGACTTTCGGGAGTGTGGGCTCTGTTCTCATCCTTCCTTTTTTCAAACTCACAAACGTGGACTAACCACGCACGTAACACTACTGTCAAGCTTCTTATCTACAATCTTTGTGTGTGCTCTGCTCCTCATCCTCATCAACAGAAAACAGGTCTCCACACACTCCAATATCCACACATCAGGAACACGGGCAGAAATGACATACTTCATCGGTGGACTGGACACCATACGGCTAAATGGCAAGCTCATCAGGGTGGACGATATTCGATTGGCCCATCTTCTGGATACAGTATGTACACGGAGCGCGAGAAATGAGGGATTCTGCGAATGCCACGGGACTGACGGTACAGTATGTAGATACAAATGCCGCTAAGATGCGCGGTCGCGGAGAATGTGTAAAGCCCGCTAATCGTCCCCCTGTAAAGTATGCGGTTCCTGGAGGCCTGGAGGTCCCTCTTTTTTTAAAATTAAATAGAGAAGAAAAAGGAGAACGCCAGTGAGGCCAATTAAAAGCCACTGTATACAAGAACCCGTGGCATGTCATCGTCTATTCTGATAAGGGGGTGTTGAATGATATCAACTGTCGGTGGAGGTGTAGATATAAGGGCACTGGCGGAGTCTGGATGCACACCAGACCGGAGTTGGGAGGTCATCGGGGTTTCGGACAGAGGTCCCACAATTCGCTCTGACCCTAAGAAGATTGCCCTGAACGGGCACGTTTCGCGTCGCATCGCAAGCGACACACTGGCAAGCTATTCTGCCTCCTAGCTCTGCTATCAAAAGCCCGGAATCCTAATTGTGGCCCTTGACGGCTCTAGGTCTGTTATTCTGGTCGCGCTTGTCGCCTGCCCTGATTTGCGTCCTCATCCAGCCCGCGCCTTTCCATCCATGCAACCTGACGTACTGTACTTGTGTGTGCGGCCTCCGACTTGAATAAATACTTGCCAGCACATCGTGCCCATCACGTGGCAACTCGTAAAGTCAGCTGTTTTTGCCACATGTATTCTACACATACTGACGGGATGATATGCTTTTGGGCGTGACCAATTTCGTATTCTGAGACATTCAATACACATCTCCTTAAAATGCAGTGATGTAATCCGAGTCGGATGGCTGCACATCATCCAACAGTATTTATAGGACTCGGAGGCATCGCATTCTTGATGTTCAGTTGATACTGGGAACGTCAGTCGTGATGACCTTCAAGATTCCACAGCTTTTTCTGACGGTCTGTGGTCCAACGCGCTACGGTTGCGGCCGCCCCACCCTTCCCAAGCCAGGCTCAATGAATGATTCGAAACCAAACTTCATCATTTTCAATATCCCGATGCTGAACGAGTGGATGTGTAAGATGGCCAAAGCTGGTTGTTCGTCAACCAATCCATTCTAGCGTATCACATCATTTCCTGTTCCAGATACTCGGGTGCTCTTTTCGTCGTCCAATCATGCATTGAGCTGAAGACGGGCCCTTGTCACAAGCCTCGTGTATGTCTCGCCACACGAGCGCCCCGCTGAGAGACGCCCGTGTTCTCGCAACGTTGCACACGAACACTACCCTCTCACTAGTCATCCCATCCTCTTTCCCTTACCTCTCTCGCCTAGCACAACACATCTCTAATCCCGGTTTCTTTTATCTTCTATGTCGTCAAGTCGTTCCCGTGGCCGTCGTGGACGTGGGGACGGTGGCCCCGGTCCGGGCCCTTCAGGTCACCGTGGTCGTGGTCGTGGTGGCCCCAGTCCGGACCCTTCAGGTCACCGTGGTCGTGGTCGTGGGGGCGGTGGCCCCAATCCGGGCCCTTCAGGTCATCGTGGTCGTGGTCATGGTCGTGGCCAGGGTGGTGTGCCTCCTATCGATCGGTCATCAGTTCCCGGAGGGAAATGTTCATTCTATTGGTCCACTGGGGCTTGCAATCGTGGCTTTGACTGTACATTTAAGCACGAAGCCAGGCCCGGGGTACAGGCTCCTTTGTCCGGCGTCAGACAACCCACAGACTTTACCCCCGATTTTTTCTCACCAGAAGGGTTGGCCATTAATAACGGCTCCATCGTAGACTCACAACACAACCTTCGTCCAAGTGAAGTGCACAATCATCTCAAGCCGTACCTCCTGGAGAATTTCGTGTTTCGCAATGCCATCCACGTGGAGGGCTTCTCCCGGATTTTTGCAAGTGTTAACGCGCGGAACCAAGCATGGGTACGCAATATTACTTCGATGATATGGATTTTTTTAAACTGTGATATAGGATTCCGGCCAGGCACAGGTAAGCTAAGTGTCGGAATTAAAGCACATGAAGGTTGATCCGTTACTTCTGCGATAGGCCTTCCTCGATACCGTCGTTCGTGTACGCCTTGTCCTCTTGACGCTCCATTTCCAGCATTCATAATGACTTCTTTCTTCCAAGGGTAACGCTTTACCGCGAATCGAGGACGTGTTGAGATTTTCGCCGGTCGATGTTAATGTCGGCGCTGGCTCCTCAACACTCTCATATCAGAAAGGCTATTTCCCAATTCTCGAGGTATATCCCAAATACATGTCATCACCGATTTCTGATTCTCCTTCCTTCATAGTTTTTGTCATCGGACCTCGTACTAAAGACAACTATGCACCAGAATACAAAGTAAGTCATTGGTCTGCTCATACCGGGTCTTACCTCACAAGGCATTCCAGCATGATATACACCCTCATAGAACAGAATTACGATAAATTTCAAACAACCACTCGGGAGTGTATGACCTTGATGATAGAAGCCCAGACCTGGGAGGACCGCTCGCCGGGTCTTCCTGCATCACGAAGAAACACGCTTGGTGGTGTGATAGTCTTCAAGACTCTTTCCACCGTTCTATCTCAGTGAGTATTCGTATCTGCTGTAGCAGCACCACTCTTATCTTTTCTGTGAAGATATTTTTCCCGTTTCAAGCGCGCAATACAAAATCACCCTGAGTTACGTGACTTAGTTCAAGATCTCTTCCTATGGTTTTCTCGTTGGGCTGCGGCTGTCAACGCATCCCCACCAGCATTCGCGGATTCCATTGCTCTGTCAAGCTCTGAGATCCGGAATCTCACTTTGGCCGAACTTGAGAAAGACATCAGCCGGCTCAGGTTGATAACGGATAGAGAATATGGGCACGCGGAGAAAATGAAGCGGCCTGCGGCACACGTAACAGTCACCGCTGATCAGATGCAGCAGGCCCTTGCTTCTCGCCTGAATCACACCTATGAACCACCTGGTACCCTGCGTGATGGGGGGACACCCCGTCACGATAACGATTTCACGGACATACGTGATACCCGGATTGCACCGACTCATGAAGAACTCCTCTGCCCATTGCCACCTTATCTCCCGGTCTTCCTTCCGACGGCACCTCATCATCTCCCTGTAAATTCAATGCAACGACATCTTGATATCCAGTTCCGGCTGTTGAGGGAAGAGATGATGTACGTCCTGGTCTCTAAGATATTCTCGCCTTACACTAATTGCCCATTGTCGAATCGTCATAGTTCTTCCATCCGGCAATCAATTGGAGAGATTAGCAGAGACCTCGAGATCATGTGGGCTCCCAGGACCGGTTCGAAGCAGCATTCCACAACACTAGAGAAGTTGCTGACTTCCAGAGGAGGCGCATATAAAACCTCTGGCCTCAATTCCGTATTCTTTCACTTATACACTGGTGCTCAGTTCGTCTCAATAAAGGCTGAACGTCGTAACTTCACTGTGGGGTTGCTACTCGACACTCCTCCAGGAGCCCCACGTGACCAGAGCGCGAACAGGCGAGTGGAATTCTGGGAGCACTCGAAGCGCCTGCAACACGGAAGTCTAGTCGCATTGATTCTTATTTCCCCTGGTCTATCTAAAGTGTTCCTCGGAATAATCGTATCTATGGGCAAAGACATCGGTGAATCCGCAAGAACGGATGAAGAAAGAATTCAGCTCCAGATCTCATTCTTCGATGCCGAGATTGAACTCATGGCTTTACGTCGCCAGTCGATTTCTATTAACACGTCAACTTACTCAGTTCTTGTGGACAATAGCATTATGTTCGAATCTGTGCACCCGTTCCTTCGAACTCTACAGAGTGTAGAGCCGACTTCTATCCCCTTTTCTGATATCATATCGCATTCCGGGCGTCTTGGTTCTCTGCCAGTTGGAGTCCCTCGCTACGCCCGTGTCCCACGGTTCCGATATAATTTACAGTGTTTGGCCCGACGTGGCACGAATATTTCAAGTCTCGATGTCAATAACGCGACGTCCGTAGCACTCGCACGACAACAACTATCTCGCTCAAGCACTTTGGATCCCTCACAAGCTGATGCGCTGCTTGATACACTCACGCGAGAGGTTTCTCTAATACAAGGGTGTGTGCTATATCTCCCTTATCTAACTAGCTTCTCATTAGAATGTTGTCAGCCCTCCCGGAACAGGAAAGGTAGAGGAATTTGGAGAAGGACATACACTCTCAGTTCTCATGTAAATCATAGAGTTTCACAGGGAAGGAGATCCTTCGTGTACTATTCACCAGCAAAATCAGGCCGATAGGTGTGTGACGTTACCTCTAAAATTACAATTACTCTGACCATTTCTCAGTCCTCATTGCTTTCACAAATCACGCGCTCGACCACATGCTTACGTCTATTCTTGATGCTAAAATCACCACCAATGTCGTGCGCCTTGGGTCCAGAACGGCGGATGAACGCATTGCGCAGTATAGCTTACACAACTTAGAACAGGCTTCAGGACGTGCTGACCTTGATCGGCCAAGAAGACGTGAATACGCCGTCTTGAAGCAGGTGGAGGGAGATATGACTCGTATCATGAATATGATACAACTCCCTCAATTGACATGGGAACATGCCGAGAAATTTCTTGATTCTCGTTACTCTCGGCACGCAGATTCTCTGAGATGTCCCCCGTCTTGGGTCGCAGAGTTGCTCCGACGAGCTACGGAGGACGAAAACGAAAACGGGGAATGGATAGAGGTGCGTGGTGGCAGGAGCAAGAGAACCACCCAGGATCCGGAGATTTCAGGCATATATGGATTCTGGAAAAGCGGCCGCGATCTTCAGTTTATCCAGCCTCCCCCGAGGCCTAGGCGCAAGAGGACCACAGACCCACGGCGAGCCTTCTTCGAGGAGCTAGGCCTATCGATACCTCCAGTTCCTTCGGGGAGGCGTCCTCTGAATCGCCTTACTGAAAGTGTTAGTGTCTGGTCAATGTCGCTCTCCGAACGACAGTGCCTCGCAGAGTCATGGGAACAAGATATGCGCAAGATAGCCTACGATTCAAATGTGGAAGAGTTTCGTCTCCTGAAGGAACGGTATAAGGACGCTTGCAAGGTTTACGAGGACGTGCAAGACGAAGTTAGTCCATTGAAGATCTGCCCTGCTGATTACTGAATAATTTCTTCAGTTTCGACGTGGACTTCTCAGTCGAACAGACCTCATTGCGTGCACCACCACTGGTGCGTAACTTTGTGATAATCGTACAAACACTCTAACCTCATCGAGACCTCAGGCGCTGCGAAGCTCGTCTCCCTACTCACGGTTGGTCAGGTAATTGTATGGAAACATAGCACTGACCTGTACCCATAGAGTATTGGACCAAAGGTTGTCATGGTCGAGGAGGCGGGCCAAGTCCTCGAGGCCCATATTCTGGCTTCACTTGTCCCTTCAGGTACATCCCAACTGCCTCAACGTGGTTGCGCACCTCACCTTATTTCATAGTTGAGCAGCTCATTTGTATCGGAGATCCTCAGCAGTTGCGCCCGAACGTATCGACATTTGGTGAGTCACCAATCTTCGTTGTCAAGCAATGCGTAACTCTATCGAAAGCCCTATCCATGGACAGTGCATCTGGCAGGGAACTGTTCAAGTTTGACCGCTCACTCATGGAGCGCCTTTCTGATATGGGAATGGCCATGTCCCAAATCAACGTACAGCGACGCATGCGGCCCACTATCTCCCACTTTGTGCGGTGAGAGGAAAGTCACTGTTGACATTTGGAGCCGAGATCTTATACGCACTTATAGAACGATTTTATACCCGAAGCTGGAAGATCACGACATCGTTCGCCACTATCCACCGGTGCAAGGCGTAGACAAGAATGTCTTCTTTTTCTCACATGATAATGCAGAGAACGTGGAGACTGATTCAGTTTCTAAGTACAATATGTTCGAGGTGTGTCACGCCTGGGACTCTGCAACTATGGGCTTAATGTACCCGATTGCCGGTCAGGTCGCGATGATACGTGATCTTGTCCTGTATTTCCTAAAACAAGGCCCTTACGATGGTGCTGGGGATATCGCTGTACTTTGTGCCTACCTGGGTCAACTGCAGAAAGTCCGAGCAGCCCTACGAGATCTTAAGGTTGCAGTCAGCGTGGATGAACGTGATGAAGAGCAACTTGAGCGCACAGGTCTGGCAGACAATGAAGAAATTGACTTCGCTGAAGTCCAAGTTGCGAAACACGTTGGTAACTTCATCGAGTTTTGGGTATAATTCTGATATTTTTCTCGCATGTAGATTCGTATCGGTACAGTGGACACCTTCCAAGGACAAGAGGCCAAAATTGTTATTATTTCCTTGGTCAGAAATTCTGGCTCATTCGAAGAAGGCCATGGCTCGATCGGCTTTTTGAAGGTGGGCAGCCCTCCCTACTCACCCTATCGGAGCCCGACTGTCCCCGAACTTTCCCAGAGCCGCAATAGAATCAACGTCGGGCTGTCGCGCGCCAAGCACGGCATGTACATCCTTGGCAATGCCTCAAATCTAAGGAAAAACGAGACGTGGAGGACGGTTCTAAACGAGATGGAGAACGAAGACCAGATCGGATATGCATTCCCGATCATCTGTCCGCGTCACCCCACGGCGAAGGAATTTGTCTCTAAACCCGGAAAACTCCCTAAATTGGCCCCCGAAGGTGGATGCCTCCGAACCTGTGAATTTCTTCTGTCATGCGGACATGTGTGTCCATCACTGGTATGTAAATCCCGGTAACACTACCGTTCCACTAAATATGGGGTTGTAGTGTCACACTGACCAAGACAACCACCGGAGGATGAAGTGTAATCGTCCCTGTATGAGGGCTAACTGTCCTAGATCTCATCCCTGTCCGCTGTTATGTTCTGACGACTGTGGGGATTGCCAATTCCCAATTTATGGGGTCGAGTTGCCATGCGGACACATACCCGACTCCATCCCTTGGCGAGTCCTTTTTATGTTTGTCTCAAAAATTCCCTTCTGACGCTTCACATAGCCACATGCTCGAAAAATTGAAGGCTGTCAAGTGTGTTGCTCAAACCTCAAAGCGTCTACCAGACTGCGAGCATAGCGCTACGATGGCCTGTTGCAGAAACCCTTCCACCTTTAAGTGCAAGGAGAATTGTGGTGTT
>Ga0307509_10003011_pt1 | contig 26347 bp, 22 predicted proteins | sample 10_EM_MG_FD_202245 | JGI IMG/M metagenome (GOLD analysis project Ga0307509, IMG submission 202245) | Populus trichocarpa ectomycorrhiza microbial communities from riparian zone in the Pacific Northwest, United States - 10_EM | ecosystem: Host-associated > Plants > Roots > Unclassified | place... | reverse complement strand
CCCCCCCATCACTTTTATTAATAGTCGACACTTAAAAAAAGAGCTGAGAGATAAGCAAACGTCATACTAGGAAGAATGCCGTGCTCTTACAGCCCTCCCATTACGAATATCGGTACTGGTACGGTAGAATAAGCACCTCATGCACGTGACCCCTGCTCATGGAAACTGGAAGGCCGCCAGTTCTTCTGTGAAGTAGGTAATGGAGAGCGCGGCAGTGTGGAAATTCGACAACGTGGCAAGATACCTCCTAGTGCCTTGGAGAATTGAAAAATTTGCCTTTCAGCGTTATTAGTTGGGAAAAAATCTCCCAGTCATCCAACAACGGAGCAAGGGAAACTCCGAAGATTTTGCCAAACCCTAAGTTGTTAATACCGGTACTGTACGGGTGCGGGTATGTAGGGCAGAGTAAGACAGAGAGAGGGGGGGATAGGAGCGATGGCAGAGGAAGTGCTCTTTTTATTACCGTAAGAACCGGGGTTAGTTGGACTCACGCTGAGACATCCGGAATCTTCTCTTTTGGATTATGGGGAGAAGGCTTTCAGCCCTCCGCTGAGTCAAATAAAGGGAAAAACACGACTGACCTTCCTGGGAGGGGAGGCGGCAAAAGTCCCAACGTAAGCTCCAATTATTCTAGCTTTTAGGAGTTCAACCACGCTACTAGGGATTGCACTCGCCTATGCAAGTACAAACCACTAACCTGTAATCTTTGAAATGCGAAACAGCCCCCTCTCCTTCTCCCTCCATACCCGGTGTGTTCGTTAGTCGAATGGAACAAACAGCGAGACCAGCCCTTTATGATATCTTATCGTTGGTTCTCCCAGGATGACCATTCAATCGGCTAGTAAGGGTGTGTGGTATATGTCCCTGGAGTATGATACGAGAAAACTAGCAGGAAATTAGGTCGTTGAATGACTTGGACGGTTATTCCACCCAATTTTTTATGCATATGCACAGTTGCCTGGCGACTTAGCGCTTTGATTGTATGCTGGCCTCGTGGTGAGTTATTTCTTTTTTGTTAGTGAAGCCTCGCCTCCGGCGGGATCGTTGAACAGGGGGACATCAGTCCTAATTATAATAGTTGCAACTTGTAACAAAAAAGAAAACTTCCTCGAGTGAAGTTCAAAAGTGAGAAAAAAAACGTTTGAGGTTCAGATTGATTCCATAGTTATCCATTTAAAACTGTACACTATTTCTAAGAGAAAAAAAGAGACAACATTCACAAGAGAAGGGAGAAAACAAAGCATCACAGATATACAAGATCATAGAAATAATAAATGACAAGAAAAATAAAGCAAAGAAAAAAGATAACCAAACCCCGTTTAACACGCCCAGAAAACTGCTTCCAAGCAAAAAAAAAAAAAAGAAACAAAGGAGATAATCGACCGAGAAGATAAACCATTTATAATAAAGATGGGGTAAGTGAGGATTGAATAGATAAAAAACAACCAATGGGCACACGGGGCTAAAAGTAAACAGTTGCGCCTCCGTCAAAAAAAAACCTCCTCCCCAGCCTAACAACTGTTCTATGAGATCCCGCATGAAAAAACAAAACCAACACAAGACAAACCATTTTAGGGCGATGTACAAGAGAATCAACAGTTTAACGGGGGGTGAAAGGAGACACAGCAGGTCAAGAGGGTCCAAATAAAATATGCTTCTCGGGAGGAGGATGTGAGTGACGGAGCCTGTAGTTGGTTGCTATCCCTCAAGGATACGGCAAGCTTCGCTGAGACTAGCAGATACGGCATGAACCTGGGGTAACGGAATTGTGAGCGGGCGGCCGGTTCAGAGATGTAAAGAACTAGAAAGGGGGAGGAGGAAAAAAAGAGAGGAATTTCTGAGGTAAAACTTACATTCTTGTTATCAAATGGCTCGAAATGGTTCCCCGGGATATCGATAACATGAACGCGGGAACCAACAAGTTCCTCCCATCCCGCAGTAGCTGCCGAAGGGTCGCTTCTATCCTCTAGCCAAGCGTGGGGCTGGCAGTTCAGGCCGCGCGTAGAGAATCCCTCGCGAGATCTCAAGAGGATAAGCTTAGGGTTCTTGTCCGAAGGCGCCGGATTGTAGTTGACGAGGTTATGAGTGTTGGCTTCAAACTGGGACTTGATGAATTGCTCAATCTTCTGGCGAGAGCCGGGGCCGGGTCGTGCGGACTTGGAGACAATAGAGATAACTTCGGAGGGAAGTCCTTGGTGGTTGATCGGGCACGGGGAATCAATTAGAACGACTCCGGTTACTTTTTTGCCCGCTTTAAGTAATTGCCGCCCGGCTTCGAACGCGACGACTCCTCCGTATGACCACCCTGAATGAAGTCAGTACTGACAGTAAGATACCAAGCACAGGGCAGGGAATAGAGCTGCTTACCACCAAGGATGTATGGTTCAGATGCAGTCTGCTTAATGTAGGAAGTGTATGCGGTGGCCATCTCAACAAGCCCGCCAGTCCACTGCTCTTGAGTAAAGAAGCGAGGATTATAGAATCCCCAAACGGAGCGGTTGAGAGAAGAAAGGCGTCCATAGTAGTTGCAAAGACCGCTTCCATCGTGGATGAGGAACAAAGAGCTATTAGCGCCATCCCTACGTTGAAGGGGAACTGGGAGCGATGTCATCTGAAGCATTTTTGCTAGCTGATTATCCTCGCCGGTTACGGGCTCTGACTGGGGGGTGTTCGCGATAGGGGCAGTTGAGGGATTGGATAGGCGTGTACTTTTTCTAGTAATAAGGACTTCGAGTTCCTGGACTGTGCGGCATTGGGCAAAAGTGTCTGGAGAAATATCGAGACCGATGCTCGTCTTGAGCGAATGTAGAACCTCGATAGAAGTTAAAGAATCTAGGCCAAGTGCCTCGAGTTCAGTATCGGGCTGCATGTCCCTTGCGTTGGCGCCCAGAATAGTTTCCAGAAATCCCTTGATATCCAATGCTGCTTGTTCCGGGGGAGGAGTAATGACATCTAGTGCTGGGCATTGATTTTCTGTCTGAGTAGCAGGCTTTTCTGCTGGGCGGGAAAGGGTAGGGAGGTTTTTGCGAATGGCGTTCTCGAGATCTTGAACGGTATGGCATGCAGCGAGCTCAGAAGATTCCATCATCTTGAGCGAGCTAAAGGTAGATTTCAGCCTATCGGCAATCTCAAAGATCATCAAAGAATCAACCCCCAGGGACTCCATCTCAGTGCTAGGGGCAATGCCGTCGATGGGAACACCGCAGGTCGAAGCCACAACATTTGCCACCTGGCCCATGATATCCATTGGTGGAGGAGAGGGCTCACGTGAAACCGGTGTAAGAGGTCTCTGGGTGGGCGGCAGAGCAGCAGGGACAGGGTTGGTTTGGATCTTCTTCCCGGTCGCAGCGGCCAATAGGCTTCTGAATTTAGCCAGCTTCAATTTCTTAAAATGCATCCCCTTAATAGACCCAACAATCTTTCCGGCAGAGTTCATGGCATAGGCGTCGGCAACAAAGGTAGTCTCCTTTGGAAGGTAGACAAGGCTGCAGTAGACGCCGAATGTATCATCGTAGTCAATCTCGTCATATAGGATTTTCGCCTGACCGATCTCATTGCAAATACAAGCATCGTCGGCAGTGACCCCACTATTAGCGATAAAGCCTGCAGTGTGGAGAAGGGTATCCATGAAGACCGGGTGCACAACGTATTTTCCCTTCTTGTATCCAGCCGGCATTTGCACGACAGCGTACCCCTCAGTCCCAGTCTGATCGATGGTGATTGTGCGCACAGTTTGGTAAGGTTTCGAATAGGAAACGACACGGGGGAAGATCACTTCGTATAGCATGCGGGTATGAATAGTCTCGGGTCCATCGCAGCCATTGGAATAGAAAATTGTAACTTTACTGTGTTCGAGCTTGAGCGCTTTGCGGTGGAATTTCCGCTCGATGCTAACCTTAGGGGCTTGTCTGATTTCACCAGAGCAATGGACTCTACCGGTAGAGGATTTGCCGCTATATGAGGAAACCTCGAAGGCGCTGTCACCAGTCAAGCTATCGACACTCAATGTGACGCGCACCGTTTTGTCCGAGCCATCCTCGTAGACCAATGGATGAGAGTATCTGACTCTGCCCAGGGTATGTAAGCAAGACGGGTTTTCTGGCACTCCAAAGCGCGCAGAGGCCAAGGCAAGCTCATGATAGACGGATGCTGGACATAAGGAAGATCCACCAACGTTATGGCCACTGATGAGAGATGCAAGGCTAGAAATCGGAGTCTCAAAGATGCCTGGAATTCCCTCCGATGGCTGCTGCAGACAAGTAGCGATCATTGAGTAACCAGTGTTGATGACGCTATCTATTGGCGGAGCCTTCGTTCTTATCGGCTCAACAGCAGCTTCTTCGTAGTCGGCCCAGTATTTTCTGTCTGAGAACGGGTATGATGGGAGGTCGATAGCCTTGCCGGATGTACCAGCAAACACCTCACGCCATTTGGCTGGAAACCCCGCCGAAAAAAGAGCTGCGAGTGATTCTGAAAGACTTACCCATGGATCCTTAGTCCTATGCATAGATGGAATGAAGCTATTAGTGGTGCTGCCAAGTGTATTTCTCACCATAGGTAGGGATATTGGGTGAGGGCCAATTTCGATGTACCGCACACTTCCAGAGAAGCCAGGAAGATTAGCAATGTCTTGAATTTCCTCGGCGAAACGGATAGGCTGCAGTGAATGCTTGGCAAAGTACTCAGAATCGATATCTTGTGGACCGATGGAGCGCCCAAACACGTTGGATCCCGTGACTAACTTTGGTGGGTTAATTCTGACAGTGGCCACAAGCGCCGTAAGCGGTTCTCGGATGGGGTCCATGGCTGATGAGTGATAGCCGAATGGAACGTCGAGTTTGGCATTCTTGGCGATAGCGTTGTCTTTGAGATATGCACGGAAGGAATCCAGCTCTTGGATAGGGCCAGAAACGACACAATCGGCGGTACTGTTTCGACAGGCTACGACCAAATTGGGGGCATCGGAGCGAGACCTCAGTATCTCCTCGACCTTTTCTGGTGGCGCATTCACAGCTAGCATACCGCTAGCTTTGAGCTCGCAATTATTGGCCATTATACGGGCGCGGCCGGCTACAATCTTTAAGGCATCCTCGAAGCTGAGTACTTCGGATATGGCGAGGGCGGCATATTCCCCAAGGCTAGGCACAGGGTATTAGCAAATAAACAAATCTCAAGTATTTAAAAAACTGTTTATACCTGTGACCTAGAACAGCGTCTGGCTGGACACCCATAGAAATCCAAAGTTTTGCGAGAGCATACTCCAGCACAAAGATGGAGCATTGAAAAGCCTCGACTTTCTGCTTCTCAGACAAAGATATTTCCCTGCCTTCCACAGCATTCATCACCTGTAGTACTCCAACAAATCCGAGGGAAACAAGCGAGTAGTGCGCACATTCCACAATCTCACGGAAAAGGGGCGAAGATTTAATGAGCCCACGGCCCATCCCCAAGTACTGGCTGCCCTGGCCAGAGAAAATAAATACTGTCTTTGAGGTACACTTCTCGGGGGTGATGTGAGTAGGGGTTGCCTTCTCGAGCTGTGAGATAAGATCATCAACCGAGCTTGTGGTAACCGCGATACGGTGATTAAACGGCTGGCGACGGGCTGTTGCGGTGTAGCACACATCCTCAAGTGAAAGGGTATCGGATTTCTCCTTCAGATAGCTGAGATACTTCACGCGTAAGGACTCGAGAGCGTTCTTCGTCTTGGCTGTTACTGCGAACAGGTAGGATCTGCGGGAGAGGGGAATCCTGGCTTCCGGTCTTACAGGGGCTTCCTCCAAAAGAAGAATCCCATTTGACCCCGCAGCACCGAAGTTGTTGAGCACAGCGAGACGTTGCGCTCCCTCCCTATGGGGTATCCACGGTAAATTTCTGCGTGCAATTTGAACTCCGTCTTTGCCCAATGGGGCGATTCTGGGATTTAGATTTTTGAGAGACACCTGCTTGGGGATTGTACTGTTGCGCAACATCAGTAGCAATTTGGCCAGACCGGCAGATCCAGAAGCTGCTTCCAAGTGACCGATGTTGGCTTTGATAGAAGTAATATGGAGGGGCTTGTCCGGGGTTCTGTTCTTGGCGAAGGCTACTCTGAGACTCTCCAACTCGATCGGATCACCTGCTTGCGTTCCAGTGCCGTGTGCTTCGATAACACTAACATCCAGAGGGTCAATGCCAGTTTCCTCCAAGAGCCGTTTGAATAGTCTCTGTTGTGTTGCGACGTGGGGATGAGTGATTGAGTGTGCTTCACCACTTTGGTTGACCTGAACGCCGCGAATCACACCGAGAATTTGATCGTTCTCAGCGATGGCATCAGACAGCCGTTTCAAAACGAACATACCACAACCTTCCGACCTACAATAGCCGTCGGCAGACTCGTCGAAAGCCTTACACTGACCGGTTGGACTAAGGAAGTGAGCTCGGTCAAGACCAAGATACATCTGCGTTGCACAAAAAAAAAGATTAGACATTTTGCAACAGTTTTTTACCAAAAGGGTAAGGCGTGGGACAGATTGGGGAGGTATACATCTGGACTTGTGATCACATTCACACCCCCAGCAACGGCGGCGTTACAATCGCCGTTCTCCAAAGCCCGACATGCTTGGTAGATGGCGACCAGGGAAGAAGAGCAGGCTGTGTCAATGACGATAGATGGTCCAGCCAATTTCAGTGCGTAAGAAATTCTCCCACTAAGGAATGCCCTGAGGGTCCCCGTGCTGTAGTATACGTCGATCTCATTGCGCAGGTTTTCAACATAGTCGCCGGTTGCAACACCAACATAACAACCGAAAGTTTCACGCGAGAAGGTGTCTGTGGAGTCAGCAACATACCCTGCATTTTCGATGGCTGAATACGCGGTCTGCAGTAGGACTCGCTGTTGAGGGTCTAGGGATTTCGCCTCACGCGGGGAGATGTTGAAAAAATTATTATCGAAGGCACCGGGATTTTCAATAAAATTGCCGAATTTTGTTCCCATGGACCGTTTCGGCTTGTTTGGATTGCCCGACGAGTGATAAAATTGGGAAACATCAAACCGATCCGAAGGAATCTTTTGGAATTTTTTCGAATCAGTAAACAATAGTTTTCGAGAATCCTCAAGGGGTATTAAGACAATGGGGCTATTACTTCTGACACGGTATTGAGCCCTTCTTCCAGTAATTTCCATAACTCGTTGGGGTCTGCCGCGCCTGGCATATTGACCCCCATTCCAACTATTGCGATGCCGTCCTCCGGCTTGAACCTGGGCGGTTTCTTGTTGGCGAAAGTAATGGCGGCATCTGAAGTGTGTGACAGGTCGAGAAGGCTGATTCTTGGGTGGGGTGGTTTCTGAGCCTGAAAGACAGCCCCGGTTCCTGGGCCAAAATTGACCACTATGACCTGCTCGTCGACCGACCGCTCCACCCTTCTAGTGGCAACAGTTATCATGGCCCCCACTGTCTTGTCCCAATTGACACAGTCAATGAGAACCTGGTCAACCACGATTTCGAGAAGTGATTTGTCAGGACAAGTGGCAGGCGAAAGAAGCCTTCCATCTACCGTAGACCGCATGGGGATGACGGTCTGTGATAGAGAGGGGAATTTTATGTTTCGCCTCAGCAGGTCATCCATGAGTTGGCTCTTGACGTTCTGCAGGGTTTCACCACCGTGGTAGAGGGTATGGAGGCTTGTAAAACGTGAGCTGCACGAGCCAGCAACCTCCTCGACTTGGAATCGAGCGAGCAGGTCACCACGCCCAGAGATAGTTACAACTTTCTCGGCACTAACCGCTGTGAGATGCAGGGGAATACCGGCCTATTGTGCACAGTATGGTCAGTGAAATTGCTACAACCGAAGATTAGACCATAGGGAGTTCTCAAGCTAACCTGTTCTGCGTTGAAGGCTTCTATCCGATCCAATGCAACCTCTCTAGTCCACCCAAAGACAACCAGTCCCCATGAAAGTAATTCCTTCTCTTCCTGTACGGACTCAGCTATCCGGAAGAGCTCACATCTGTACCCGATCCATAACGCTAGCTTGAATGTTTCCACACTATTAGAAAGAAAATTGACAACAGTACACGAGGATGCGACCACTGCTGCTGGTAGTGATCCCGAGCAGAAACCGGAGACCTCTAAGAATTTTGAGGGCAGGTTTTCGAATATAAGGTCTGGTGAATTTTCGACATATGAGAGGTAGCGTAGCAATTGAAACAGGCATAATGTTGTGCCTTGTACAATAGCATTCGTTTGATATTTTTCGCTCGGCTCGAGGAGGCTCTTGGGGGTGGGGAAATCGGAAAGATTGACACCTGATTTTGACTTTTCCTCAGCAGTCAAGCTGGAAAGTTCCTCGTTGAATGCATGGTGAACCGCATCCAGAAAAATTGACCCAGTTGGTGAGCTAGAATCTTTGGCTGCCACTGCTCGGGCTTTGGGCGAAAAAATTGAACGAGAGCCCTGGCCCGCGAAGATCGGAATACTCGTGTTCTTCATTGCCGCAAGGTAAAAAGATTCTTTAAAGAATAGGGCGCAGTGGTTCTTCGCTCAGTGAAGAGAAAAGAAAGGGTGTAAAAGGCAGAAAAGAAGGAAGGTATGAACAGTTAAATTGTAGCTTGCTAGTAGATTAATTTAAGTGCCTCGTGAGGGGATGAGGGATTGGGGCGTTACTTACTAGTAGTGTGTTACCAATGAGGTTGCCTCGAGATCAGATGCACACTCCGCGTCCACGGAGGATGTACCGTGTAGTTGCTGAATACCGAGAGGCGGGATTCTGAACGAGTTTGATTTTGAAGGGTGAAAAACTTCGTAATGTGCCGTAGGGCAATGTTTTATTTCTGAGACCTGTGCGTAAAGCGCAAAGCGCAAAGCGTAGACTTGTTAGCGGAGTTGAGCTCTTGTGGGTAGTGAGGGAGCTCTCTAAGTACTTCCACGGTATTCAAATTAGCCCGAATAGTTTGAGTGTCAGAAGCCGTTCGTTCCTGGCGCACTTCCTGGTCATAGTATCAAACCCAGTGGCACTCTACTAAGACGGGTGGGAGGGATACTAGACCTCTCTAAGAGAGGAAAAATTGTCTGACGATGTGGATCAACTCTAGCAATAGGTTACCCCGAGCTCGGTGCAGCACGCTTAACACCGAGAAGGTGGATATAAATAAAAAAACTCTTACAATCATCGCATGTTGTGGGTGGGTTGCTCTCTGGTGCTCTTCACTCTTTTTACCTTCTAACTTCGACATGGAAAAGCACTCGAAGCCAAGAATCTTTAGGGACTCAATGGAATCGCAAAAAAAAAATCCGCTACTTGGAAAGAAGATGGATAATATGTAAACAAAATCAAAGAGGCGTGTGAGATGTCATAGCGACTCAGAACTATTTCGTCGGGTCCCGAAGGTGAGGGTTTGCTGGTCTTGGCACTGTAAGGAAGATCCGAGTAAGCTCAGGGTCCTAGATCTGATTTTCCTTACAGTCCATTTTGGAGTACAGTACAAAAAAAATACCAAAGCGGTGGTTCAGCATGGTGCAGGCCGCTCCAACCCGACTCCTCGGTATTCGGTAGGTGATAGATCGAATGGGTGCTGAATGAGCCTCTTCTATATCAATGGGCCTGACGAACTTAACGAGCGAACCAGGTGAATTCCTGGAAAGGGGGACTGCATGCGAAGAGCGGGAGGGATGATTGAATCTCAGTTGGGCTCACCTCCGTTGGCTCCGTAATTCCGACCAATAAATTTAGGAGAAAGAGCACTACGAAAGTAGAAAACAAGAGCACCATCATTACCCAACTGCGTGGTTCAGACCCATATTCCGCTTATGGTAAGTTAACTCTCTAAGTATCATACAGGAAAAATCCCTTACAAAATACCTTTACTGGTATATACCGACAACCTGAGCCCATTTTTCTCAACACATTCGCCAGGGTGCAACAAGAAAAAAAAAACTAGTTGCTTTCTCCGCGGGAACTCCATCGGTGATAGAAAAATTAGCCACGAATATCGCGGGAACATCGGGGAGCAAGCTCCCATCTTTGAGCCTTTTTCAATCAATTTGTTTCCTTATTACTGCAGCCGCAAAGGTGCCCGTTCAGTTCTACTGGGTTTGTCGGGGTGTAACAGGAAGAAAACTCGTAGTATTCTCCGCAGGGCCCTCATCGGCTCTCCGTGTTCCCGGGCTGGTTGCACCATTAGCCTCGAATATCGTGGGGATATCGGGAAGCCAATTCCCGGCTTCGCACCTTTTTCAACCAGTATTTTTCTCTACTACGTGGCCGCAAAGGTGTCCGCTCTGTTAGTCCCTTGGGAGGTTGCATCCTTGTATACAGTGGGAGAGGGAAACGAGCGGATAGCGTCTGCGCAGCAATGATGCACTGGAGAGTGCTCTCTGCCTAGACGGGCCTTACTTTCATGCATGTATCTCCAGCCTGCATTCAAAAGGCCTTCCGCCGTGATGAAGGTTGCTCTTGATCCTATTTAGAAAGCCCGTCCATATCACCCGTGAGGAGATATCAGGAACTATTGAAACACCTTGTTAGCGGCTTCCTCTCGAGTTATTTTGGTGAATGCACACGTACTTGTAAGCACCATGGAGGTATTCCATCTAGATCAAATGAAACGACGTATAGTAGAAAATTCGTGGAGAGCCTGGAAGGAAGGGTCGGGGGCAGATCACAGAGATCAAATACTTCATAAAGTTTGGGGTAATAGCCATTAGATGGGGGTGTTCTTGGTGCCCCGCTCCCAGATTGGCGGCCCGGGAAAACCATCGGAGTTACCGGTACCATGGCCTGTACGTGAAGGACAGACTGTGCTTTGCCTTGTTCTCTGATCGCCGCTACAATATACTTTTCTGACAAAGGCTCATAAATGGGATAAAACCCTAACCCTATTGATAACCCGGGGTAATGCGGACTTGCCCCGCATCCTTCTCCTGCAGAAACGCAAGGGGTGATCGCTGCGGCGGGTAGATGTCAACATTGTCAGTACGATAGCCCGATATGCAGTGGAGCGCGATATCTACTCCGGTTGAATAGTGGCATGTGGATGGATTCTGAAGTATAGAGCGGCAGGCGAGATCTCCCATCTCAGTTACTGCGATATCAATCGCAGCTCTGGGCAGCTATTGCTCTCCTAATCATGAAGTATGAGTACTGGGGAGTTTCGAATCTCCGATAGTGCTAAGATTCCTGCCAAATACTATGGGGGTTGGTGCTAGGCTCTGTGGGTTAGCCAACTTTTTCTCAAAAAAGAGATCATTACCATTTACCTGGGTCCTCTTCAAAATCGAAGCGGTGCTGCGGCTTTTTCCACTACTATCTAGCATCTTTGGTGAGCAGCTGTGTGATATTTCCTACTCGGCTTCTATTAGTTCCTATAATACCTACCTAGGGAAATAGGGCTCCAAGTGTGCGGAAGAATTAGCCATTTCCTCCGACCCGAGACTTCATACATCCTATAAAACTACTTCACACAGCGATTACCCAATTTTGAATCTTTTGCTTCCTAGAACCAACCGAGTCCTTCCCTTCATACGTTCAGCTAGTGAATAGCTCCTATTTATACCACACGAATTTGGAAATGGCCTCCTCTCCGTTTCGTCGCCCTCGTTTCTCTCTTCTCAAGACGCTTCCTACGGACAAGGATGATAACATCCACACATACCCCGAGCTTCTTGCTTTTAACGCGAAATATAATCCCTCTCACATCTTTTGTCTTCAAGGGGTGAAAGGTCATAATGCAGCGCCCCTTCCAATCACATTTGCGCAAGCACAGCTATTAGTACAGCGCTGTATGGGATGGCTTGCCAAAAACGTAGAGGGTATCCATTCGCCGCGGGAGGTTAATGGGAAGGTGGAAAAGGCTGCTACCGTTGGAATATTAATGGGGAGTGATGTTGGAATAGTAATATATATGATGGCTCTGCTCTCCTTGGGAGTTCCAGTGGGTAATTGTCCTATAGAAAAGCGAGAATGGTTGCTGACTGTATTATTAAGGTTGTATTGCTTTCTGCACGTTTGACTCCGGTTGCAATTGCACATCTTCTTAAGTCGACATTTGCTGGATCCGTGATTGTGTCACAACGTTGCCAGCGTGCAGCATCGGAGGCGGTTGCATCCTACGGCAGCGGAGAAAATATACCGGATATGTACGAACCAATTTCGTATGAACACTTTCTGGAAGATGCGGAGTGGGATTCCCTTGATATACCACCAAAATATGATATAGTAAATGAAACGGACTGTAATGTGTTGATATTACACTCCTCTGGCACAACAGGCCTGCCAAAGCCAATATACCACCCCCACAAATATATGTTGGGGTACGCCGCATGCCACCTTTTTGAGGAACAAGACAAGGTCGATGGCGTTAATTGCTCGACCTTGCCGTTGTTTCATGTAAGTATTCACGTTTTCCGGCGTCGGGCTGGAATAAGATCCTGATACGCTTTCCTAGGGCTTTGGATTGCTCTCGCCATCCCTTGCGCTTTCGGTAGGAAAGCCTTTCTGCATACCCCCGGCGAGCGTAATTCCAACCGCGGCATCTACTCTATCGCTGCTTCGCCTCTCGAATGCTCGCTCCTTGATGTCGGTTCCCTCAATTCTTGAAGACCTGCTTTACCTTCCCCGGTCGGAGGGTGTCAACGCCCTCAGCACCCTCGATTTTGTTGCGGTGGGCGGCGGACCTATTAAATCCTCCGTGGGAGCCGCGCTTATTGAGGCTGGTGTCAAGCTGCTCAATCATATGGGAGCCACTGAAATCGGAGCAATAGCACCAATATTTCTCCCTAGCCCTGACTACGATTGGCGCTATCTCCTCTTGCGAAAAGACATTGGTTTGCGCCTAGAGGGTCCCGGCGACGGAAGCGGACTTTTCAAACTCATAGGGAGACCGTTCGGATGGAGTCAGGAGTTTCCAGTGCAGGATTTACTCCAATGCAACCCTCGTGCCCCTGGTAGCCAATTCAAGATTCTTGGTAGATCAGACGATTTGATTGTCCTAGCTACCGGAGAGAAGGTGCTCCCGCAAATGATGGAAATGACTGTAGCAAACGATTGTAGGGTCAAGGAGGCCATCGCTTTTGGTGACGGGCGTTTCAACGTCGGTCTAATTATTGAGGCGAGCATTGATCTTGACGTGAAAGATGAGGGACAGATGTCATCGTACGTTGAGGAAATATGGCCTAGTGTGCTAGCTGGGAACGAGTTTACCGACAATCACGGAAAGATAACGTCCAAGGAAATGATAGTAATCACCGCTCCCTCGTGCAAGAAGCTTGCACGTACGGATAAGGGGAGTTTATCTCGGAAGACGATTGTCCAAGATTTCGCAGAAGAGATCGACGCCGCATATCGAAAAGCAGAGAGAGAAGGAATAGAAGCTATACCGGGTTCTGTAGAAGATACGAAAACGTGGCTTAAAGCCCTAGTAGGGGATATTATCAGGATCTCCCCTGAGGACCCTGCTTGGTCGGATTTGGATGATTTCTTTGAGCTAGGAATGGACTCGCTCCAAGCCACTATTCTACGCCGTAAGATATTGGCAAGTATTACCAAATCAGGCTGTGGGTTCGGAAAGCTGTCACCGGACTTCATCTTCAAATGCCCAACAATTAATACCTTGCACGCGTTGCTCTCCGGCAATGCATCTGACTCGGGTTGTGAACGTGCTGAGCGCATGAACGAGATGGTTCGTAAATACGCGTCCAATATCAGGTCTCTGCCAGCCCCCACGATGGCTCCAACTGCCATAGTTCTCCTAACAGGTTCTACTGGAAGTTTGGGTTCCTTCCTTTTGGCGCAGCTCACAGCTTTACCCTATGTCTGTAAAGTTATATGTCTTAACCGCCGAGTCAACTCACTCAGCTCTAAGGACCTCTATTCTCGACAAAAGGCTGCACTCTCTAGGGGCGGGATCACGATTCCAGCTTCATCCTGGGATAAAATAGCAATCTACGAGGCCGAACTGAAGATTCCATCGTTTGGGTTAGCTGACTCCGACTATGATACTCTCCGATCTGTAACGCATATCATTCACAATGCCTGGCCGATGGATTTTAACAGGTCTCTCGAGTCTTTTGAGCCCCATTTCCACGCAACCCAAAACATCATCTCGTTGGCTCTGTTAGCGAACGAAAGTAACCCACAAAATAGGCCCCGAATTTTGTTTACTTCTTCGGTCGCAGCTGTGGGAAGGTATCCGGCACTAACAGGAAGTGCACTCATTCCCGAAGAGCCGATGCATGATGCTCAGGTGACTGACCACTTCGGCTACGCAGAGGCCAAGTGGGTCTGTGAGCAACTCATTGAGGAGGCCAGTAGAATCCACGCGGGAAGAATCGAGACGGCAAGTGTTCGTATCGGTCAGCTCACTGGGTCGGAGAGCAGTGGAGCATGGAGCCCAAAGGAGCATTTCCCCTCAATTCTCAAATCGTCGCAGACTATTGGAAGCCTTCCGGATATCAAAGGCGTAAGGATCCCCTGCCTTTCTTCTCAGGATTTGGAGCCAATTAGTTAAACCCCTATAGACTCTATCTTGGATTCCTGTCGACCGTGCGGCAAAGGTAGTCATTGAACTCCTTTTCCAACCCTCTCCTCCGGATCCCGTTTACCATCTCGAAAACCCAACGCGCCAGCCTTGGTCTGACCTCCTTGTACTCCTTTCGCGGGCGCTAGGTCTGCCATCAAAGGTCATCCCGTTCGAAGCCTGGCTAGATAAAGTCCGATCGATTGGAGACGTAGAGAAGAATCCAGCAGGTAAAGTTGTGAAGTTTCTGGAACAAGAATTCACCGCAATGGCGTCTGGAGCAGTCGTTCTTGACACAAAGAAGGCTAGGCGTGTCTCTAGAACCCTAGCAGGTAGCGGAGGTATTGGATCAAGGCATGTAGACCTATACGTTAAGTACTGGAGGAGCGTTGGGCACTTGTCCTAAAAGCCTACGGATGCCTTGATCGGAACTCTTCTGTACCAGGGCGCGGAGCTGTTATTGCTCTATAATGTATTTCGTTTTTCACTCACTCGCTCACTTTCTATACCCGTCTCAAAACTGAATTCAAATATGGTGTTAGTTGAGAGTATTTATTAACTTAGGGCCATTACTTGAAAGTGAGTGAGCACTCATGAACGAGCTTAGTAGTATTATCATAGAATTTCTGGCTGTGTGGTCTAGAGCCCCTAGCCTATGGCATCTTGTGGCTTTCCTGTGGCTTCAATGTCTTAGTCGCCGGCACCAAGAATCCTAGCACGGGACAATACAGATACCTGGTGATGCCAAGCCCCAGCATCCTATCACTCGCTTTAAACAAAGGCTCGACGGAGCCATTTGGCACTTATTCTGAAAAACGCCACCCCGAGCCCCCGCTCCGTACAAATTCTGTCCTTGCATGCTAAGAAACGAGAAATCTCAACTTATCATAGAATTTAGATCTTTCTAATAAAAAAAATACCTGTCAAATGACTCCAACAAACAGGGAAAATGTGTTGTGACCAAAACTATTAGGGTACATAAATCGGCATATTTTGGAAATGCAAGTAATGGACATCCTAATCGCTTATTAACTGACTATCCATGCTATTTGTAGAAGCTAGGAGGTTGAGGCCGATAATCTTCCCTCGAGTAGAGTGTGATAGTGTAAAATTGTGAAGATCTTTGCTCAAAGCACTTGGAATTTCGCAGGAAAGGGTGATACTGCCATAGCTTGCGCTTTCCAAATTCTTTCATTATGATTAATTATTTTGATAGGGAGTTGTCCCTGACACCGTCTGACTAACTTATATATAAGGGGTTTGCTGAGTCCCACAATCAATAGCGACTTCGTGACATGGATTTGGAGACTAGAAATAGCTGACGGCAGGGGAGACGAACATGGCTCTTAGTCCCATTCTGCGATCTGATAGCATGACAGCCCTTCCAGACCGGAATGGGGGCATCTAAACTGTTGGGAACAACTATTCGACATATGTGGGAACCGGCCAGGGCTGGGTGGGCCGGCCGGGTCATAACGATAAAGGGTCAAATTCCAGATACAAGGGGAGAGAATTGTGTAGTATGGCACAATGGCTTTACCGAATAGGCCAGAGCCTCTTGGCAGACTATTAAAACCTAAGAAATCGTTTAGTAGATCTCGGAGTTTGAGGAAAGAATTCGACTCGACCCCGGACGAGATATTTAGAGCTTATAGCCAAAACCCAGTAGCTCTGGACCTTGGATCGGCAGCGCGCATGAAAATTCGTGAGCTGTCTCGGTGGCCTGATGGTATTGGGAGAGTACGGTATTGTAGTTGAGCCCTCCGCTAGACTACTCCGAACTCAAAAAGAAGAACATTCGTTGTATGATGCTTATTAAAAACATCCACTTTTAGGTCCCACTCAAGTATTTGAAGAGCAAGTCTTATTCGCTCGGTTAAGACATGATCGCCAACACCTAAAGTATTCACCCATTCCGCGTCAAATAGATCGATATCAAAATTGGGGATCAATACATTCCAAATAATAATGAAGATTTGGGTGGAAAACTCACTCACTAAACAGCTCATGGGCTTTAGAATACCGTGCTGCACCAGCACAGTACTGTACACCACACAGCTCCCCTCGAACACCACTACGGTTGTTTACTCTTCATTCATCCACAACATACTCTACAAAAAGCCCCTGCCGTCGTACGAGTTCCCGATTCGCCAAGAACTAAAATTCTTGCCGACATGCCTCGCTCTGTCACCACGCCCCCGGGAACGAGAGCGCTGGAACAGCATTGGTGAAGAGAAAAAAAAGAGCGAGGTTGATGCGGGAGAAAAGGGTTGTCCCTTTGTTTATAATAATATTATCATGCTTTGCCTCTTGTTGTGGTCAATGATGTGAGGTTAAAAATTTCCTCAATTAGTAAAGGTCCGAGCTTTTTCATGCAGGGACTATCATAAGGCTTGGCGATGAGCTGTCTCTCCCCATTTTAAAAACGTGGGGAAACCGAGTAAATTCAACACCAATCCCTCTGCCGATCAAGCATCACAACTCCGAGACCATGGACCGGCCCTTTCTAGAAGCCATAGTATTATTTTTCTACCATCCGGTTATACGAGTCATTACTTCCGAATGACTCATGTCGTGGTAGAGAATTCTGAGATCAATGATGGCCTTATTAAATTGAACGAGGCCAAGATGCAACACAGGGCCCGAGTGATGACATGTTTTTTTGCTTTGAATTAGGGTAGGGGGCTAATTTCGCGCCCTCTATCGGACGTTATTCACGCTACCGGCAATTGACTGCCTCTTTGTAGTGTGGTCTTCCCAGCAGGAAACAGGAAACGGTTAACCCTATGTGTGAAGAGTTGCGGTACAAATGGACGTGGGAGTCTTGATATCCCCCTCCCCCCTCTTTCTCATAACTATCAAGCATTCAAACAAATCCCTCCCTCGCCCCTCCTCTCCTTTCCTCGCTATATATTAGTGATACATCTAACTCCCATTGCAATTCCGCTATATGTAAGAAAATGGCGACCGCCGTCAAGCCCTTCACTTACGAAAATGGATTCAGAGAACCTTCTACGGGTACCCCATGGATTAAGGAATATCAGCCTGGGGAGGAGACACCCTCATATGTTGTCCCCCCGTCGGTCGACCTTCTTAGCAGCACTGTGCACAATCATCTGGGAGAAAACGTCCAACGAGTTTGGCCTACGCTTGCCGATGGCACCAATAGCCCACACGGAGTACCGGAATGGCATAAAAAGGAAAAGGAGGTCGACGTCTTGATTTGCGGAGGTCGGTGCCCCTTTAAAACGTAGCAGATATTTGGTTTGCCTAACAGGCGCCCTTCACAGCCGGTCCTAGCGGCCTCGAGGTTGCCTTGAGCTTGGTCCGTCAAGGTGTCTCCTTCCGCATCGTCGGCAAGTATATTATGACAGCTTTTCCAAAAGAAAATACCAACTAATATCACATAGACAAAGCTCCAGGGCCGCTACTTGCTGGGCGTGCCGATGGTGTCCAGCCCCGCTTCTTGGAAACTCTTCACCAATGGGGTCTTGCTGAAGAGGTCCACGAAGAGGGGCCATTGATTGAGCGCACCGCCGTATATCGGGATGGAAAGAAAGTCCTTTTCGGACGGTCTCACCAATCTGATTCTCGCTACCGAGGACTTCACATCATCACTCAAGGCCAGGTCGAGAGGATTTTTATCAGAGATCTGTATCGGCACCAGAAGCTCGTTGAACGCCTGATAACCGTCAAAGACTTTGTGGTTGAGGATAAAGGTGAATATCCAGTAAAGATCAATTTGACCAATGAAAAGACAGGAGAGGAAGAGCAAGTCAGGGCCAAGTTCTTGGTCGGCAGTGATGGCGCCGGTAGCAGGATCCGAAAGAGTCTGAATATTTCCTTTGATGGTACAAGCACCGATATCCATTGGGGCATTATGGACTGCGTCCTTGAAACCGATTACCCTCATGCTTGGATGTTTGGGTATGAATTCCCCAGATACAGTCCCATGTTTATTTTCAACTAACCAACGTCCAAATAGATCCGTCATCAGCTCTAAACACGGTGGATGTGTTATCATTCCCCGTGAGGATGGATATATCCGTCTGTATACCCAGCTCGACACCTCTGCTACTGGAGAACTCGCCAAATCTCGCCAACAGTCGGATTCTTCTCTTGGCGAAGCCGGCGGCAACGTCGATGTCCACTCCATCACTCCGAATGAGGTTCTAGAGCAGGCTAACAGAATCTTCGCCCCCTACAAGCTCAAGTTCGCCAGCACTCTCTCCTGGTTCGCAATCTGGAAAATCTCAGAGCGTGTTGCTGCCAACTACTCATACAAGAATCGTGTCCATCTTGTTGGGGATGCTGCGTAAGTTTCCGTTAGTCCTGAGAAGCAAAATCACCGCTAATCACTCGCTTTGAGATTAGACACGTTCACTCTGTTATGGGGGCTTTTGGTCTTAATGCTTCTATCTTGGATGCTTCCAACCTAGCTTGGAAATTGGGACTCTGTGCTAACAACCAAGCCTCAATCCCCAAACTCCTGCCAACCTACGAAAATGAGCGCCGCAGGCATGCGGTCCGCATTATTGAAACGTCGGGGGTATACCTCCGCTTTGTCTGCAACTCCACCCTCCCACCAGTGAACCTTAAGGGAGTTGGCACAGATCCCCGCGAGGATGAGATCAACAAACCCGAGAAACCCGACCCAGCTGCGGGCGAAGAGAACGAAGATCTTGCCTTCTTCAAGCGCTTTTATGCTCAGAATGGATCTTTCCTTCTCGGCGTGGACGCAGCCTATGGGAACAATGTCTTGAACCCTCCCCGTCCTACTGGCCCCCACCCGGTGGTTGTCAAGAACGGTGTCCGTGCCCCTAACCCTCGTGTCTGCTTCTCACAAACCAAGACTGGTTATCTCTACGATGCTCTGGCAGGGCCATCAAAAATCAACATCATAGTCTGGGGTTCTGACCTCGAGGGCCCGATCCGCAGGCATCTGGTGGCTTTCGCAAAGGCTCTCACCGACCCCATATCATTCTATAACCGGCTCGGTGCTGCGGAGCGATTCAACATCGTTCTCGTCACTAAGGATACTCCACTAGAGGCCGCGCCCAAATTGGCTAAGGGCTCTGACCTTGCTCCTTTTAGGGATATCGGAACCATTCTTTATGACGATAGAGCACCCGATGAAGATGCCCACACTTGCTATGGTGTCGATCATGCCAAGGGTGCTGCCGTCGTTGTCCGGCCGGATATGTGGACTGGCATCAGTGTCTTCCCCAATCAGGCTGACAAGCTCGCCGAATACTTTGCTGGTTTCCTGGTGGAGACAGGCAGCATCCCTATCAGGGAGAATGGTAATGAGGTCTTCGTCACCGCGACCAGTGGGGGGGCTTAAATGTGGGTTTCTACTACTAATGCGATGAAAATTGTGAGCCACTTCTTTTTGTTTTTTTCCTCTTTGGGGTGTTTCAATTCTGGATTATTTGATTTCCTTGGTGTATTGGATCTTTGTAAGCGGTTTAATCCCGCAAAATCCTATTCTTTCTCCGGCTTGCTATCGGCGCTTCTACCAAAATTTACAGCGCAAACCCGTTAGAGGTGGCTCCTACCGTACAATCTAGTGCGCCGTGGACTATGATAGGAAAACACCCTAGTGACATGCCTTTTATTTTTTATGCGTATGTCTTACGGGATAAGTCTAAAAATTACCCATTGGATTCCTGCCAATATACTGGTTCTGCAAAGCGCCGAGTATGGCGTATACTCTGACAGCTGAGAGTTTGTGCTTTGGCCGCTCAGGGTAAATCGAGTGATAGTCAGTGTATTCACCGGGGTTACAAAAATGATATGCACAAGATTCTATGCAGGTGGGATCATCCAAATTTCTTGAACTACCGCTCTTTCGAAAATACGGTAAGCCAAAGAAGTGCGGGTGCTCCTCTAAGTAGGAGTGTTTTTTATGGTATCATAGTCGTAAATTTCACCTGTGCTTGTTTTGCCGTGAGTTACCTGTGTTGGGATAGGGAGCGCTTAGTTAGTTCGGTCCTGAATTAGACCTAATTTGAGCAAAGTAGGGTGCAGTAGTGCCAAGGGTATTTCCAGTCATTTGTTAGGTATGATATGAGGTGGTATGGTGCAATATGATAAAACAGTACAAGCTAGCCGTCGGGTGTAGGATTTCAAAGTGACCTTCATTATCAAGCGGGGTAAATGAAGCATCCAGTTCCACCATTATATATGGTACCTCTTTGCCAAACATCTACAGCACTCGCCCTTCTAGACTGCAATACTTCCTGCAGTGTTATTCTGCCAGGGGGCTAATTTTTAACTCCCAACGAAATTCATTTTCCAGTAGTTATGGCTATCCATTTAAGACAGGGACACCATCTATCTATTCCTTAGATTGTGGAAAAAAGGGAGCGGAAATTAATTCGAGTGCATGCCCTGCAAACACTAACTAGCAGCGAATAAAATATGCTGCATTCTGCCTTGGTACCGACGGATGGATATGTGAACGGACGGGCTGATGGATTGATGTGTGGATGTGTTGGTATCTGGATATCCGGATACGTGGATGTGGACGGAGGAAAGCACAGTAAGCCTATCTTTTGTACCGGCAAAGCAAGCGGGTTTCAACAAAACTAAATTTATGCCAAAATCTGGAGTACAAACGGACTCCTGTTGCGGCAGCCGCTTTGCGGATTACAGCTACCACCGTCTTACTCAGGGGAGATCCTCAAGGCACTTGCGCACATTTGGAAAGGGTAATCTAATATCATAACATTTCTCTAAATAAGGATAGCTCAAGTTACAACCATCTTACTAAAAACTCCCGAACAAGTTTGTGTCGGGGGTGTGCGAAGGATGTTCATCATCACCATACGATCACCATGGTGACACCTAGGAGCTAGACCGAGGTTGCTAGACGGAAGCGCGCTATTTATTTCTTCCGGGGGTAAGACTAGAATCGGCACACAAATAATATATGGAGACTGGGTGGGAGATATCATACTTTGATGAATTTAAGGGCTCATTTAGAAATAGTTCCAGGGAGCTTGTGGCTAAAAGCTTCACTACACTTAGGCCACTTCCTTTTTCCTTCTGTTCAAAGCACGATTTGAGGTTTCCCCCCAGCATCAGGACTTTTTTCCTCTTGAGAGGGTTAGCCTGGATGCGGGAAGTTAAGCTGGATCTGCATTCAGAAGTCTCTTATTGCGGAGGCCCACTTCGTCGCTTGTGTAAACAATTTGTGCCACACTCCCCTCGCCGCCTTCTGTGTCGGGCCCCCTACCTATACTGTCCGACTGCACCGCCGAACTTACATCCTCACAGCTCAGAATCATGATAAAATGGAGGTGTGATATAGAAGGCAGATCATAAGGCACGGGGCAAAAATATTCTTTTCTCATTTTTAATTTTATTCCCTGGGGGGTCTAGTTTTAGCGGCATATTTACGGAGATTTCCCACTTGTAGAGTCAGTCATAGATCTTGGACTGGGTAGCATTTGACTTGGTTGGCGAGGGGCGGGGTGATGCTGGTTGGCTGTGTTGGTGGTATGATAATATGGTAATAGTGAAAAGAGGGATTGGTGTGGGGTAAATTTAGTAGGTGAATGAATGAGCTGCCGGGAGTGGTCTCTCATGCCCCTCTTAGAGCACGACAGAGGAAGTGTTGTGATGCAGAGTAAAGCTGTGGTTGTGCTTCAGGATTTAAGGACAATCCAGAGCTTTTTGTTTGGCAAACACAGAAATCATATTGTAGTTCCTCGGCTCCCTGGTGGTATTGCATTGCCAGGCACGACCGGATACCGGTAATCTATTGCCCACACAGCATTTGCAGACCAGAAATTTCATCGCTACGCTTTAGCGAGTTGTACAAGTAATATTAGACCCCTGTAATGGTGAATACGGTACCGCATCGTGAGACATGACTAGCCCTGCCACCCCCCACAGTTATCGCCGTCCCCCACAGTCCTCCGCCCTCCTAGACAGTCCTGGGCAGCCCACCTGAACGCTGCGGTCTCTCTCCATAGTGCATACTGTCCGACCTAAAAGGTGCGGTCCTCCACTTCCATTTCCTCGGACAGACTACCCACGGTCATCTAGTCCCGTCTAGGGCTCTTGGTAGTCGCTACTGGGCCTTACAGGGCCTTCGGACGGTTGGGAACACAAGGTGGATTTACGGATTTATGAGAGGTATCATACCTGCTCTGTTCATACTACCGTATACATTACAGTTGAATGAATGGGTACAAGTACGTATCATGCATGATATGAGGTTGAGCGGTTTGTGCTCGAGTAAAATGGGGAAGGCACAAGTGCAAAATCTCAGCCTCAAGGTCAAAAATGCTTTTGGAGTGCCAAGTTTTACAGAATAAAGTTGCAGAAGTGTCCTGCCCCCGCTTTCCTCGAGCTTGGCTCTGTGGCATTCCATCGCTCCCACAACTTCTGTCTCCTAACAATACAACGATCACTACACACTCCTATCATATCAACCAACATGGATCGCTCAGAAAACCTTCAAGTGAATGCTACCGATCCGGGCGATCAGAACTATTTCAACACATCAAAAAACCTACAAGTGAATGCTACCACTTTAGGCAATCAGAACACTGACTGTTCCAACATAATTGACAGTTTCAACACTACGGTCAACAGTACATGCGCAGACGAACAACTCGAGATTCAGAAATGGTTATCGTCACTAGAGCCTGGTACGCGTCACGAGGATGTGAGAAATCTTCGGCAAGAAGGTTTAGGGAATTGGTTTTTGCAGACCCAGGATTTCATCAAATGGAGTAACTTCGAATCGGGCAAGGCTACTTTGTTTTGTTCCGGAAGCCCAGGGGTTGGGAAAACCTACCTCAGGTAGGAGGGCAAAGCGATTCCTTGCAAAGGACAGCCATCGCTAATTAATTACTATATAATCGCAGCTCACTAGTGATTGATACGTTATGCGATCAGATCGATGAGAATAGCATCGCCGTCGCTTCCATCTATTGCGATTTTCTGGGCTCAAAGGAGCAAACCACTGGAAACATGATAGGCGCTCTGGTCAATCAACTTGTACGTGTTTTAGGAATGGTTCCTCCTGAGATTGATGGGGCGTTTAAGAAAGCGAAGCGCAACGGTCGAGGACTTCGAGTTCCAGATGTCATTAAACTCTTGGAGGCTGCCCTTGCTCGCTTAGACCGGACCTTTATTTGTATTGATGGTCTAGACGAATGCCCGGATAAGATTTTACCCGAACTCCTGAGGTCACTGCATGCCATTTCTCAAGGGTCCCCAAGCGTCCGATTATTCATTACTGGGAGACCCCATGTTCAAAGTGTGCTGGAGAGATATTTCCCCAACAGTGTACAGGTTATCCCCATCAGCCCAAATAGCGGGGATATACGGGGATATATTGAAAAAGCATTGCTGGAAGACTTGAACCCTAAAGCAATGGACTGTACGCTGGAGGCCGAGATCATGGAACGTATTCAAGAACAAATTTCCGGCGTGTATGTTATAGTCATTTCCAAATCAAAAGATCAGAACAATCACTAACAATGATATCTAGATTTCTGCTTGTTTCTTTGAGCATGGCTGCAATATTAGGAGAAACAACTATCCACAAGAGGCGAGAAAGGCTAAGGATAGCGACAAGTGGTGGCCTCAGTTTGGACGACGCCTATCGCGAGACATTGGATAGAATAAGGGATAAAAATGAGGGTCAATCAAAACTCGCCATGAATACTCTCATGTGGGTTTCTCGATCGGAACGACCAATGACGACCGAAGAACTATGCGTTGCTCTAGGTGTGGAAATTGGTTCCAAAGATATCAATCCTCTTGACACCCCTCCCATAGAAACGTTGCTGGCCTCTTGCCTGGGACTTGTCGCTGTGGATGAAGGGTCCACGGTCCGCTTCGTGCATTTCACGTTCCAGGAATATCTCAACAGCCACCCCGAGTATTTTGAGAACCCCTGCTCCGCAATAGCGGAAGTTTGCTTGACCTACCTTAACTATGACTCTGTCAATAGACTTTCGCCTACTCTCGGTTGCGCCCTCAAAGAAGCACCCCTCCTCTAATACGCTACTAGCTACTGGGGGCTCTTCGCTAGGAACGGAATGACAGAAGGCGTGAAATCGCTTGCGCTTCGGCTTCTTAAGGGGTTCGATAGACATATATCTGCTCGACTCCTTTCGCATATGGAGGGGTTTACAGGACTACACTGCGCTGCATACTTCGGACTTGAAGAGATTGCCGCCGCTTTGGTGGAGATGCGAGGTCGGGATGCATCTATGTTTGATTCCGGGGGCTACACCCCATTGATATGGGCTGCGGGGAATGGACATGAGGGAGTAGTGAAGCTACTCCTTGCCAGAAACGAGGTTAATCCCGACCCCTCGGGCAAGAGTGGGATTACGCCACTGTTTCAGGCTGCCCAGAATGGACATGAGGGAATAGTGGGTCTACTCTTAGCCCGGAGCGAGGTCAACCCCGACTCCTCGGCCAAGGGTGGCCGTACACCACTGATACAAGCTGCCCAGGGTGGGCATGAGGGAATAGTGAGTCTACTCTTGGCTCGGAACGAGGTCAATCCCGACTCTCCATACCTGAATGGTCTTACACCGCTGTGCTTGGCTGCCGAGAACGGACATGAGGGAATAGTGAAGCTACTCTTGGCCCGGAACGAAGTCAACCCCGACTCCTCAGGCCTGCATGGTATTACACCGCTGCTACAAGCTGCTCAGAATGGACATGAGGGAATAGTGAGGCTACTCTTGGCCCGGAACGAGGTCAACCCCGACTCCTCTGACAAGAATGGCAATACGCCACTGTTATTGGCTGCCCAGAATGGACATGAGGAAACAGTGAAGCTCCTTCTTGCCCGAAGTGAGGTCAACCCCGACTCCTCGGGCACAAATGGCCGTACGCCGCTGATACAAGCTGCCCAGAATGGACATGAGGGAATAGTGGAGCTACTCTTGGCCCGGAGCGAGGTCAAGCCTGACTCCTCAGACCTGAATGGTCTTACACCGCTGCGCTTGGCTGCCGAGAACGGACATGAGGGAATAGTGAAGCTACTCTTGGCTCGGAACGAGGTCAACCCCGACTCCTCCAACAAGAATGCCGGTACGCCACTATTATTGGCTGCCCAGAATGGACATGAGGAAACAGTGAAGCTCCTTCTTGCCCGAAGTGAGGTCAACCCCGACTCCTCGGCCACGAATGGCCGTACGCCGCTGATACAAGCTGCCCAGAATGGACATGAGAGAATAGTGAAGCTACTCTTGGCCCGGAACGAGGTCAACCCCGACTCCTCAGACCTGAATGGCAATACGCCACTGTTAGCGGCTGCCGAGAATGGACATGAGGAAACAGTCAAGCTCCTTCTTGCCCGAAGTGAGGTCGACCCCGACTCCTCGGGCACGAATGGCCGTACGCCGCTGATACAAGCTGCCCAGAATGGACATGAGAGAATAGTGAAGCTACTCTTGGCCCGGAACGAGGTCAACCCCGACTCCTCCGACAATGATGGCAATACCCCACTGTTATTGGCTGCCCAGAATGGACATGAGGAAACAGTGAAGCTCCTTCTTGCTCGAAGTGAGGTCAACCCCGACTCCTCGGCCACGCATGGCCGTGCGCCGCTGATACAGGCTGCCCAGAATGGACATGAGGGAATAGTGAAGCTACTCTTGGCCCGGAACGAGGTCAACCCCGACTCCTCAGGCCTGCATGGTCATACGCCGCTACTACAAGCTGCTCAGAATGGACATGAGGGAATAGTGAAGCTACTCTTGGCCCGGAACGAGGTCAACCCTGACTCCTCCGACAAGAATGGCCGTACACCACTGCTAGCGGCTACCCAGAATGGGCACGTGGGAGTCGTGAAGCTGCTCTTTGCCCGGA
>Ga0307509_10003010_pt1 | contig 26349 bp, 29 predicted proteins | sample 10_EM_MG_FD_202245 | JGI IMG/M metagenome (GOLD analysis project Ga0307509, IMG submission 202245) | Populus trichocarpa ectomycorrhiza microbial communities from riparian zone in the Pacific Northwest, United States - 10_EM | ecosystem: Host-associated > Plants > Roots > Unclassified | place... | reverse complement strand
GGGAGCACGAGCAAGGCGTAGGTAAGATGGCTTGCTCACCTGCCTCGAATTGGGGGAGGTCGTTGGCCACCGGACGGCAGGCAACTTAACTGCCACTTCACCTACCTGCCTCGGAGTGGGATATATCGGTGGCAACGATCCCAAGCGACAAGGGCAGCGACATTCCCCCAATGCCTCCGACAGTGGACTTAGGAACGAAGTGTGCGAAAGGTTCAGATGGATACTGGGTTTCAGATTTCTTTATTTCTTCTTAGGGTTTTTTCATTCTCTCTTTATATCATCATCTTCATGTATTCACTTGGCTTTGCAAAAATTGGTAACTGAAAGAATAAATCAAGGAGAAGCATAATAGGTATCACTCTCCTCGCCAAAGATTGCGTGAAAACGCAATCTGGCAGAGTGGTTAGGACGTTGGCTCGATCAAACTCCTTCTGATTTTAGTACCACACGAGATGACAAATATCGTAGGATTACTGGTTGCCCTATCTGTCATGAGAGAAGATGCAGTAGGACTTGGAGGGGGAAGGAAGGAAGGAAGGAGACATCGTTTGAGAAGGAGCGGTGGCTGTGAGATGGGGAGGAACTGGCCCAAATACTAACTTTACTGGGCTGCGTAATTCCTACAACTAGTACAAGGTTGTGCGACTCGGACTTTAGCACAAGTATGGTAGTCTATGTTCAGATTACTTCTTGTGAGAGAATCGAGGGGGGCAAAAACATACGGCAGGCATCAACGCTATATTAGCTTGCCACATTTGTGTGGCTGGAGTGGAAGCCCAGCGCCTATGTAAGAGGCTCAAGACCGGCGCTTTTGTTCAGCTACCAGGAATTCCTCAACCGGGAATATTCAATAACCTCCACGATAGCCCAATAACCTCCACGATAGCCGAAATGTCTCAATATCACGCTAACTCCTTTAACACGAACTCTTTTAATGTGTTGAACTATGCTGTTACCGATGATCGGTCTCAACTTCTAACCTGGCTATCAGCCCTCGATCCTAGGCTACGGCATCAGGATATCCAAGAGCGCCGCGTCGACAACATTGGGGAATGGCTCATGCGAACCAAAGAATTCAGAAGCTGGCATGACGGGAGTAGGGAAGGTGAAGGTGATAAGGCAGTCTTGTTTGGTTATGGAGATCCGGGGGCTGGGAAGACATTCATCAGGTAGAGGAGATTATTCTGGCGAGGGAAGAACGAGAGTAAGTGCTAACATGTCGCCATGTTAGTTCGCTGGTAGTGGACAGGCTGTGCGACCAGGAAACAGGTCAAAACACTACCGTTACATGTTTTTACTTTGATTTTGCGGCGCGGAAGGATCAGTCTGCCACAGCCGTGCTGGGTTCCTTGTTGAAGCAGATAGTTAGCGGACTGGAGACGATTCCGGAGGATATATCACGGGCTTTTGAACAGCAGAAAAATGCAATCGGTGGACGGGGGCCGCAACTTCTTGATATTGTGAAGATGCTGCAGGTCATCACATCCTCACGGCGCACATTTATGTGCATAGACGCTGTGGACGAATGCGTGGCGATACATCGAGTCAAGATCCTTGATTCACTGAAACAAATTCTCGAGAAGTCCCCGAGCACACGAATATTCATCACTGGGAGGCCCCATATTCGGGCAGAGATGGAAAAGCGTCTTGGCGAAAAAGTGATATGTGTATCTCTATGTCCTAACAAAGAGGATATTGTCAGATATCTTCTTGTAAGGCTGGGGGAGGATGAAACTCCGGATGCCATGGATGAGAGTCTGGTGGCAGATATTTTGGAGAAGATTCCCCAGAGTGTATCAGAAATGTATGTAGGGCAATGACACTTGGAATCCCACCTCACAACATCCGCTAATACATATCTAGGTTTCTATTGGTTTCCTTAAATATCGAGGCAATATTACATGAATCAACAATCCACCGAAGACAAGAAAAGTTAAGTAAAATTACGGATGGGTCGGGATTGGGAGATGTTTATGGTGCGACAATCGCACGGATAAAAGCACAAGTTGGGGATAAATCGAGACTCGCGATGGCGGCATTGATGTGGATCAATCATGCGGAACGGCCGTTGAGGGTCGATGAGCTCTGCCACGCCCTCGCAGTCGAGCTAGGCTCTACGTACTTCAATACTGGCAACATCCCTTCGATGTCGACATTGGTTGGATGCTGTCAAGGACTTATTGTTGTAGATAAGGAGGCATCAACTGTTCGATTGATTCACTTTACTCTCCAGGAGTATCTTTCCGCTCATCCTGATCTATTCAGTAGACCTCACTCGGCAATGGCGGAAATCTGTTTGACCTATCTAAGTTCACAACAGGTGAAGGCCCTTTCGACCAATCCTTCTCCTTATACCCGGAATACACCCTTCCTGGAATATTGCTCCGTGTACTGGGGTGTCCATGCGAAAAGGGAGCTCTCCGACTGCGCATACTCACTTGCCCTGGAGCTCTTAAAGGGGCATTACAGTGAGATATCGACCAAATTGCTTTTAGCGCGAGTACAGGGTTTATATCTTCCAGACTTTCGTACTTGCTCCCCGTTTAGCGGGCTACACTGCGCATCGTTCTTCGGAATTATGGAAGTTGTAGCTGGTTTGATCCAGATGGGATGTTATGATATCGACGGAGGAGACTTTTCTGGCTTCACGCCACTTGCATGGGCTGCTCACAATGGGCATGAGGGAGTGGTGAAAATACTACTCGAACGGGGAGAGGTTAATCCCGACAAGCCCGATAATGCCGGCTGGACACCGCTCTCGTCTGCCGCTGAGTCTGGACATGAGGGAGTTGTGAAAATACTACTTGAACGGGAAGAGGTCAATCCCGACCAGCCAAACCAATGGGACCGGACACCGCTCTCGTATGCCGCTGAGTCTGGACATGAGGGAGTGGTGAAAATACTACTCGAACGGGAAGAGGTCGATCCCGACAAGCCCGATAATGACGGCTGGACACCGCTCACGTATGCCGCTTGGTCTGGACATGAGGGAGTGGTGAAAATACTAGTCCCACGGAAAGAGGTCAATCCTGACAAGCCAGACACAGGGGACCGGACACCGCTCTCGTATGCCGCTTCGTCTGGACATGAGGGCGTGGTGAAAATACTACTCGAACGGGAAGAGGTCAATCCCGAACAACCAGATTATCTCGGCAAAACACCGCTCCTGCGCGCTACTGAGCAAGGCCATGAGAGTGTGGCAGCGCTGCTACGCTCTCGTAGGGCGGTAATCCCTAGTACGATTTAAGCTACCGCCTCGTGGAATAGCCGCTGCCCTCTCCTTTCCTGGTATGTCTCCCATGGCGACTGTCCTTAGACACCACCCTTCATAGACGAAGGAGACCCCGTGAGATGGGAAGGCACATATACATCATACCCTCATGAACCTCCCCCCTCCCCGCCTTGGATCCGTTCTTATTGACGAGTGAGGATTTATGAGTTTCTATTTACAATGCATGGTAGAGCATGGTCTGTAACGGGGAGGTGGGGGGGGTTATTGTGTTGTTGTGAGAAGGTCCAGCCTTAGCTTGGAGTTTTCATCCTATTATTTAACTTTTCTCTGCTTGTGAATTCTTGCCTGCACTTTTCCTCTTCTTTCCTTTCCCATCCTTCCTGAGCACTCTTTTTCATCCTTTCCTCCTTCCCTAGACTATAGATGACCTGCATATAGAATCTTATTTAGATAGAGGAAAGCCAGCATAAGATAGCACCTGGATTTCCGGGGCTATCATCGACAATATAAAAATCATGTTATACCTACAATCCCGACTGGTTACCGTAAATGAGGTGGCCGAACGAATAGTATGTTGTCCTGCTTAGCGGACACCTACCAGCCCACCGCTCTAAAAACTTAAGCATGGAGAACGGAGCTTCTACGTCACTCAATAGTTTCCCACGTAACAGGTGCTGTGCAGGTAGGTCCGCGATCGAGGAGCCAGGGAATGAAACGGGGATCTCGGGCTTCCGACCATGGGAAAATGTGGTTAAATAAGATAGGAGGGGAGGAGTACGAGTGAGATTGTATTAGTGTGGGATCTGCTACAACAAAAGAGGAGTAACCAAGATCGAAGAGAAAGAACAAACTTGTATCACTAACAGTGACAAATTGATATGGGTAAAAGAGGCGATATTTATGTGACCTAGGCTATGGCGAGGGTACGGCGTCATTGTAGTTAAAAAGGATTGGTATTGAGCTCAGACACAATTTGACCTAAGCATGTTCTTTCACTCTCGCACTGTTTGCTACAAGATAGGTTTCTGCGAAACCTCGGAGACTTTGGAATTTTAGATGGCTATCATACTCCCTCTTTTCCCCTATCTCAGAATTCTAGAGCCCGGGCCTATACCTTATGGTTGACCCTTATCAAGTTTCGGAGGTGGCCCCTTCGAGGTGTTCGTTTGGGCGTTGTTCCTCTATGGTCTATATATCCCATCGCCATCCTAAAGCCACCCCCCGGACGTCAGTAGCTGCCAGGGAACACACACCGCACTGTAAGCCAATGCCGGCGCAGGCGCAATCATCCAAAATAAGTATCAGGGAAGCCACCCCGCAGTGGGATGACTGGTTTGAAATTTTCTAGGGTCTGCCAGTACCTCGAAGGACGTGGTAGATCTCTGAGATCGTGGTGTAATTGGGTGCTATATAGGCAGGAAAACTCCATCACGCCGTCTCACTCGAAAGTACTGTTGGACTTAGTTTTATCCGCCGTACAGGAGTAGTTCTTCTTTTACTCTTGTTCGCTTCCTTTGTCTTCCTTTTGCTTTTTCAATTGCTAAGCTGCGCATTATTGAACTTATACTTTCGGATATGTACTCTCTATCTTCTTGAGTAGGACAGTACTTCCTAGTTCATCCTAGTTTCACTTCAATGCTGTCAGAGTTTAGGCTCAATCAGTCAATCATAGATGTAGCTCTATGCGCATTAGATTTTTTCTTTTGTCTTCTTTTGTTTTCTTGAAGTGGATATGTGTTCTTGTTGCGAAGCATAAATAGCACACTCTCCGCTTCCTTAGAAAACTAAGCTTCTTTTCTGGTCCCGGCGAACACACACATCAACAGGTTATGAGCCCTTAAGCTTCCTGATTTCGTTATCAGTGCTCTGAATAGTATACTGTCTCTTCTTCGCCTCTTCTTCGCCTTTGCGTCATGTCTTCAAGTTCCGCTATGACAGGTAGTATTGCTGAGGGCACTCATCTCCTGAAGTGCCTGCTTCTAACAGCCCACAATTGGACCTTGTGGAAGCATCGCATGAGCAACCACCTCCGTGCTCAACAACTGTGGGATGTTGTTGACCCTACCACTGCGACAGAAAAGTCTGCTTCAACTCAAAAGTCTGCTTCAGACACTACGAGAGAGACTTGGGGAGCGGAAAAGGCTGCTGCTGCTGCTTTTGCTGCATCTACAGATGATGTGCTCCGAGCAGCGAAGGCTTTGGATCTTATCGAATCACATATTAGTGAAGATCTTCTCTCGATGCTCCTGTCTATGAATAATCCATGGGACGTTTGGATCTTTCTTACCCAACGGTTCGAAGCCAACTCGTTTGAACATCTGAGTGCTATCCAGCTGCAGTTTCAGAGTCTGCGACTGCACTCTGGGCAAACAATTGACAGCTATATCGCTGGGGCTGATAATCTCTTTTTCTGGCTGGCCTCTGTTGGGATCAATCTTTCCTGTTTGCGGCCCATTAACCAGGTTCTGGACTGTCTTCCACCATCGTATAATCAACTCGTTGCGACTATTCGTACCTCCCTAACCCTTACTCAGCAGATTACCCTGATCCTGGTTCACCAGACTCTTGCAGCTGAGGAGTTGCGACAGGCTACTGAATGGCCAAACAACACTCATAATGCTCATACAGCGCTCTATATGAATGGTACCAAGAGCCAGACCAGCAATGGCTCATATCGTAATCAAACTGCCTCAGAACAATCAAGAAACCGGCAGCAAGCACAGCGTCACTATAATCAGTCCTGTGGGCCATCATGTAAGCACTGTTACTGCTCAACCCATTCATCGGAGAAATGCTAGCAACAGTTTCCGGAGAAGCAACCACGGTGGCCTCTATCCTCTAATGCAGTGAAGGCAGAATCTCAGCCTCTGTCTGCGCATCACTCTGCCCGCATCTCAGCCATTGATGATTCCGAATGTGCTCTTTCCTCCCTGAGCTTGGAAGTTCCTGCATCTATTGATTCCTCACCGCTATGGTATCTCGACTCTGCCTGTACAAACCATATTACTCGTTTTGGTGACTCTCTTGAGAACTACCATTTGCTTTCTGTTCCCCAGCGTATTCGAGTTGGTAATGGGGAAACAGTTGACGCAATTGGTATTGGGACTGCTATACTTCCGGTTATTACTCCCTCTGGGAGTCATACCGTTACTCTGAGTAGTGTTTATCATGCTCCAGAATTTGGAGATGTCAGTCTGGTCTCCTTGGTACAGCTGCAGGAGCGAGGTGCTAGCTACTATTCATCGCCTGGTGGTGTTTCAGTTGTGAAGAGCAATCAGGTAGTATTATATGGCTACTCTATTGGCCGACTTTATAGGATCAGATTTCAGTCAGCTGCCTTTGTTACTACCCGCTCTGGATCCAGGAGAGTATCAGAGACTACGGCCCATTCCGATATCCCTTTACCAGACTCGGATGATATGCACCAGAACTCTCCTGAACCGCAGTCTGAAGTGGTTTCAGCACTTCCGACTACACTGCGCACGGCTACAGAATCTCTCAATACTTGGCACCGGCGCCTTGGTCACCTCAATTCAGACTCAATTCGGTTGCTCTCAAGGAACTCACTGGGTATGAGGATCGCTTCTGGCACAGTAGTTGATAAACCATGTCTTGGTTGTCTTAGAGGGAAACAGCATAGGCAGCCCTCAAGGTTATCAATACTCTGTGCGGAGAAGATTCTTAAGCGAATTCATACCGACATTTGGGGTCCGGCTCCGGTTGCCTCTATTGGCGGGATGAAGTACTTTGCTACCTGGATAGATGATGCTTCACGATTTGTCATTATTTTAATCTCTCGTACGAAGGGAGAGGCATTAGAAGCATTTAAGACCTTACACCCCCAACGTGAGAGACTAAAGGATAAGAAAATAAAGTTCCTGAGATCCGATAATGCACTGGAATATGGAGCCTCACTGGACCGCCGTCTTTACCGTAGTACACCTTCCTCAGCCTTTGCTGACTACCTAAAGACCTCAGAAATTGTACATGAGTACACTGTTCCGTATAGTCCAGAACAAAATGGTGTTGCGGAAAGAATGAATCGTACTCTGCTGGAAATAGTTAACTCAATGCTTCACAAAAATGAAGTTCCCTCTCAACTTTGGGCTGAGGCCCTTTGGACCGCTGTCTATCTTCGGAACCGTGCGCCTACATCTGCACATCCAGCCGGCAAGACACCCTTTGAACTCTGGAATGGTCGATCACCATACATAGGTCATGTTATCTTGAAGGTTTTCGGCTCTGTATCTCATGTCCACGTACCTAAGACACTTCGGAATAAGCTTGAATCTCACTCACGCTCTGGCCTTCTTGTTGGTTATGAAAGAACCGACATTTATCGTATCTACATACAAGATACCCAACACATCATTCGTGCTCGGGATATTCACTTTGATGAAACTGCTACTTGATCATATGAGGAGATTACAGATACTGGTTAGCCTCCTCTGTTCCCTGCCGCAGCTACTACCTCGCCTGTTTCATCTATAGATTTTGCCTCTTTGGACTTGATAGCCACAGGCTCTCAGGAGACTCCAGATAGGTCCTCTGCAGGCTTGCCATCTGTACGGCACTCTTCCTATCTCTCCTCCATTGAGACCATCTCTTACAAGCATGCGCTTGGTGGTCCTGATCCTGCATTGTGGGAGACAGCTATTGCTGAGGAGCTAGCTGCAATGAAGAAGCATTCTGTCTGGATTGTCGAAAGTCTACCAGCTGGCCGGAAGGCCCTTCCTACATGGGGGGTTCTTAGGTATAAGTTTGACTCCTCCGGTGCTATTACACGGTATAAGGCAAGGTTGGTTGCTCGTGGTGATAGGCAGGTCGCCGGAATTGACTATGATGAGACATATGCCCCTGTGGTTAAGTGGGCCACTATTCGTACTGTGCTTGCATTTGCCTCTGCACAGGAGATGAATAGTCACCAGCTTGACATTGTTACTGCCTTTCTTGGTGCTCCTCTTGATGCGGATATTTACCTGCAGCTTCCCTGTGGTACGATTTGTAACAATGCTATTGTTAAGTAGGTACGCAACAGGCAACAACAGTTGTCTCCTAAGTAAGCAAGTCTTGCTATTCTACAATAGGGTGTATGGAAGTACTATCCCCTCATATAGTACGGGACTGGCTTGCTTGTCTTGAGTGATCTGTCGAATGATACTATCTCGTCAGATAGTAAGATAGGTAGATTGTCGTGCTTGATAGAACTATCACAATGGTCCTATGTTCGGATCGCCCGTCGAGACTATCACAATAGTCTCCGGGTTCTTAGAGCGTGGGCTCTTGTAGAGGAGGGTGGTACGTAAAGAGAGTAAAAAGTAGTCGTATTGCAATATCTTGAGTATAGAAAAGTACTTAGATGGTTGCGTGAAGATCCTATCCCTTGGTCGTCTGATTTTCTTTTTTTTTGAATCATCCGTTATTTGTTTCCAGGTACAAAAAGCCTTACGCAGCGCTAGCTATGGAGAGAAAAAAACCTATAAATGCAATCCCACTGCCCGCTTCACCTCTTTATAGGAAAAATAAAGCACCCTGAGTCCATAGGAAAAGTCCGCCCCGTCTAGCACCTAAGATAATATACCTCAGACACGTAAGGAAACAATAAATAGAAACCTACAGGTAGAGAGACCCAAACCCTTCAGCAGGCTCCCCAAAACAAAAGAAACCGCCTGTTCGAAGACCAGAAATGCTGGCCTGAGGGGGGTGGATAGGTGATCGGCGACATAGGAAACTCCAGTAGAGGGCCCACCCAAACCATGTTGTACGGTCAGGCAGGTCATTACATCGATCCAAGGCGTTGGACAATAGCCGCGGAGGCAGTGCTATAACACGACTAGGTGTAACCGAGGAAGGGTCAACCGATCGGAGGAGGAGCAGTAGGGTGCCAACCAGAGAGTAGCAGTGGGGTGCCAGCCGGTGGGGAGCGGTGGGATGCCAGCAGGGGGGGAGATTTAGCAGTAAGATGCCAGCTAAGGGGGCAGTACAGTGCCAGCGGACGCAACCTGGAGGGGGAAGGAGGAAGGATCGCGAGCAGGCTAGCCACAACCGACAAACGGGCCATAGCAAGGGCTTTTGGAACAACGGGGAAACCAAGCGGGACCGTGATGTTACGAACCGAAGCTTTGCCCATCAGAGGTACAAGCCCAGCAGAACGGCAGCCTACTTCGACCGAGAGTCCAGACGCCATATCACCGACCGTGAACGAAGCGAGAAGCTTTCCGACCGTGCAAAATGCTAAGCGAGGTGCAAAGCAAGTGCGGGGTAAGGGGGAGAACCGAACTTCATGAGCGGGTGTCAACGATGAACAGGAACAAGAACCTCAAGGAGGGGAGGCAGACGTGCCTCAGGAGAGGAGGGAAGATGGCTTAACGTCAACCCCTAGGCAGTAGCTATGATGGGGGAGAGAAGTGTGTGGGGGAAAGTGACGATGATTTCCCGTGGTGTTGAGATTTCAATTGCCGGAGGTGGAGGAGAGATGGTTCGTGCCTATCGCTTGGTCTTTTTTTTCTTTTTTTCTTTTTTCTTTTTTGTAATCCTGCGTTATTTGTTTTAGGTACAAAAAGCATTATGGAGCGCTAGCTATGAAGAGAAAAAAACCTATAAGCCCAATAACAACTGCCCGCTTCACCTCATCATAGGAAAAATCAAACCCCACGAGACCATAGAAGTAACTTCCCCCGCCTAGCACCTAAGACTCGCACCTCAGACATGTAGGGAGACAACTCATAGAAACCTACAGGAGAGAGACCCAAACCCTTCAGCAGGCCCCCTGGTAACACTAAGAAAGGAATCAAAGAAATAACGTGATGTAACTAGTATTGCCAATATGCCTAACCAAAAGGCCGCGTGGCTAGTGGCCGTAACGTGCAGGCCGGTTCCCAGTCGGGAATGACCGGAAGATGGCGGCGCGTCGGCGTTCCGGAGAGATTAAGGAGGCAGTGCAATACCATGATCAACCGTAACCGGAGCGAGGTTTGCGACCGTAGAGGAAATCGCAGGAGGGAGAGAGGTAGGTGGGCGAGCGGGGCCACCGGGCAGAGGGGATGCCAGCCGACGATGATGAGGGGTAGGGTGCCAGCCGGTGAGTAGCAGTAGGGTGCCAGCCAGAGAGGAGCAGTAGGGTGCCAGGCGGGGGAGGATTTTTAGCCGTGAGGTAGCAGCTTATGGGGCAGTATGGTGCCAGCGGACAGAACCGGGAGGGGCGTAGAGGAAGGATCGCGAGGGGGCAAGCCACAACTGACTAGCGGGCGATAGCAAGGGCTTTTAGGACGCCAGCGAAACCGAGCGGGACCGTGATGTTACTAACCGAAGCTTTCCCCATCAGAGGTACAAGCCCAGCAGAACTGAAGCCTTACTTCGACCGAGAGTCCGGACACCATATCCCCGACCGTGAACGAAGCGAGAAGCTTTCCCACCATGCAAAATGCTAAGCGAGGTGCAAAGCAAGTGCGGGGTAAGGGGAGAACCGAACTTCATGAGCGGGTGTCAACGATGAACAGGAACAAGAACCCCACGGAGGGGAGGCATGCGTGCCTCAGAAGAGGAGGGAAGATCGCTTAACGTCAACCACTAGGCAGTAGCCATGATGGGGGAAGAGAGGTGTGTGGGGGAAAGTGACGATGATTTCCCTTGGTGTTGAGATTTCAATCGCCGGAGGTGGATGAGAGATGGTTCGTTGCCAATCCCTTGGTCGTTTTTTTTCTCTTTTCTTTTTGTAATTATCCGTTCATTGTTTTTAGGTACAAAAAGTCTCATGCAACGCTAGTTATGGAGAGAACAAAACCTATAAATCAAAACAAATAACAAAGGAAAGTCACGGCACCAATAAGTATCCACTAACGCGCAGGTTTCTCGTCCGCCGGGCCATCAGCCACATATAACAAGGAAAGCACAAACTAACAATTTAGTCGTCTGGAAAGAAAAGCCTACATAAAACAAAAGGGAAGAAAACCCGGCTACCCTATACCTCAGCCAACGACAAAACACGAAAAACCGGGGGGGACACTCTGGGGGGGGAGAGAGAGAACGGGGGGAAGAGGCGGGGGTGGTGGGCGGGAACATTGTGGGGGGAAATCCCGTGGAGGTTATGCCTATGAAGGTGGCGAGTCTTTTTAGCAGCAGGAGGGATGACCAGAGTGGGGCTTCGGGACCAATATCAGTGACGCCGTGGAGGAGGCGCGACCTGCTGTGTTGTCCCGAGGGGCAGGATAGGATGGCGTGCTCGAAGGTTTCAGGCTCCAAACCGCAGCGGGGGCAGGAGGTGTCTGGGTCGGGGGACCTCCAGGTGGGGTGGGCGGCCAGATAGCTTTTTCCGGCTCTCATTTGGTGGATGCTTCCGGCAAAGAACTTGCCCAAGCCCATGAAGGGTCTTGGAGTGAGAGCGGGAGGGTGCAGCTAGTACCCCAGGGTTGGGAAAAGGGAGGACCACTCCACGAGCAGTTTCTCTCTTACCCTCTTCTTCAGGGCGGAATAGGTGTTGTCCATCAGGGACTGGGGCCGGAGGGTGGGGGTCGGGCAGCCAAGGTGAGCGTTGATCATGGGCATCATAGATAGCCCGAGTGTGAAGGGTATTGTCCGGTGAGCCACCGCGTCCACTGGCAGGTGGGTTCTCATCGGGGGGACAGGGCGGGGCGTTTTCTAGTGTAGGGGGAGGTAGAGGATGACAGGCCTCTGGTTAAGGCCCGCGAGGAGTCAGGCGCTCGGTGAGTCGAGAGTGAATGGAAGAAGGTGTGAAGGTGGGCCGTTGCCGGGTTCACACTAGGAGGGGAGCAGACCACCCTGAGCGCCGCCAGCCTTTGCCGGTGGGTGATCAGGAGGGAGACTGGTGGGAGGCACGACTCCACCGACAGTATCCCGGTGGGGGTGGCTGAGCAGCAGTTTGTGGTCCACCTGGGGACCTTTCGCCAGAATGTGTCGAGGCGGGTTGTTGTGCCCACGCTAGGTGTGAACAGATCCGCGCAATAAAGTAGGATGGGGGCAATCAGTGATGTCGCCAATCTGTGGCATAGATAGGCGGGGAGGCCTGCTCCGGGAGGACTGAGGCGACGAATGAGGGCGCATGCACCCTGGGCAAGTATATGCGACGCGAGAAATGTGCGGCGGGGTCAAGGGCCGGAGTGAACCAGTACCCGAGCCATCGAACGGAGTTACTAGGGTGAAACACTTCCCCTTTAATGTGGATATGTGCGACCCACTTTGCTGAGTGCCTCTGGCTGGGGGTTCTCCAGTGTATCAGCTCCGTTTTTGCAACCGAAAACGAGATGCCCAGGCGGGACGCCTTTCTTTCGAGCTTCTTGAAGAGTTTCTGGAGCCGGCGAATGGTGCCACCGTAAGAGAGGGAGGCTACTGTGAGGGCGAAGTCGTCCACATACGAGATCATCAGACCCCAGGGGATCCTGAAATGCAACGGTGACACGTAGAGGAGAAAGAGGAGCGGGGAGATCGGTGAGCCTTGGGGGGCTCCGACGATGACGGGGGCTGGGGTCCCTGGGGCCCCTTGGAAGATTAAGGTGCAGCTACGCTCCCCTAGGAAAGACGAACCCCAGGAGACCAGGTAGTTGGGTATCCCGCCTTCACTGAGGATCCGGGCCAAAGTGTTGTTGTCGACGTTGTCGAACCCTGCTTTTATATCCAGAAACAGAGGGGAGACCTTAAGACGGGGCCTCTGCAGGGTTTTAACGTCATTGGTGAGAGTGAGGCATGCATTGTAGGTACTGAGCCCAGGGAGCGAACCGCATCGGTTGGGGTGCAACAGCCTGCTGAGCCGGGCTGCCGCAAGTAGGCGGACTGCTATGATCCACGCGAGGATGTTTGCGAAGGTCCGGATCAGGACAATTATCCTGAAGGAGGAGGGTGATTCGTAGGAGGGCTTCCCTGGCTTATCAAGGACCACGCCGTTCGAGCCTTTCAGCGATGCGGGGTGATACCGGAGGAGGACCAGTGGGGCCAGTATTCGGAGGAGGATTGACGCATTGATTTTGTTGACCTGTTTCCAAGTAGAGTAGGGTATCCCGTCCGGGCCCGGGGCCGAGGTCAGGGAGCACTGGGCGAGGGCCGCATCTATCTCCTCTGTCGTTAGTGAGGGTGCCGACTTGTGTGGCCTAAGCCTAGGCGGCGGGGAGCAGGGTTCTTTAGGGTAGAAGAAGTGGTTCAGGAGGACAGTATTCATCTGTTGTGGGGTCTCGGCACCTGGGAGGGAGGGGAAACGTGGCTGGGCACGCCCGTAGGCGAACCTCTTAGCCCTCCAAAGGCTCTGGGGGGTAGCGGCCAGCAGAAAGGAGCACCAGTGCTTGTTCTTGGCAGCCTTGATTGCCTTGAAATATCCCGCCTTGGAGGTGCCGCCAAGTTCCCGCATGTGTGGGGTGTCGTTTTTCCTGGCCGATCTGGCGGCCTTGTAATATTCACGACAGAGGATAGTCAGGTGGGGGGTCCACCAAGGTTTGCAGTGATGGGAAGGTCTGCATACTAGGGTGTGTTCCTTGAGGAGGGCTACCAGAGGGTTTAGCCATTCTGACATCCATTCGTCCAGTTTCGGGGGGGCGGGGCATGACGGTGCGTCCGGGACCTTGAAACCCTTGATGATCCGGTCCAGGGTCTCCCAGTCGGTGTTTGCCCATCTCGCGCGTGGGGGTTTCTGGTTCAGGGAGGGTGAGGCGAGAGTGATTGTTATTGTTATGTAGTCGGAACCCATTGAGGGGAGGGATGCTTCCCAGCTTTTAACCAGGGGGATGAGGGGGGGGTTTGCCTAGGCGAGATCTATAACCGAAGGGCGAGCTTTGCCCACTAGGGGGAACCTTGTGTACGCACCTGGGGGTTTGAGGAGGGCGAAGCCGGATTCTGCCGCTTTCTCGAAATAGGGAGTCGAGGACGCGATCTCCCGTGGTGAGAAATGCCGTAGCGGGTCCGAGAGGGGGTTGTGTATGTTGAGGTCCCCCACAACGAGGAGGCGGAACCCAAGATCGGGGAACAGGACTTCTGGTGGGACGGGGTGAACCCTGTGGTCAACAGTGTTCGTGGAGTAGGCGTTAATAATCCTGAAGGAGTGGAAGGCAGTGCCAAAAAGAGGCTCGTTGGAGGAGATGTCGAGGGCGAGAACGTCGTTCACCCCCTTAAACCTGGGGAGCACCGTGTAGTTGGAAAGAAAAGACATATGGACGTAGGCAGCCATGCGTGGCTTCCTAACCGGGGGAAAGAAGGACTTGAAACCATTAAAGGAAGGAAGGTGAGCTTTGTTGACAGGTGGATCCTGCAAAAGAACTATCGAAGGGTAGGTGGCCGCTTCTCTGAGCAACTCAAACAAGGAAAGAAAAACATTCCAGCTCCCAAGGCAGTTATGTTGAATGATGGAAAGAAGCAAAGGGGCAGGGGTCGGCCTATGACCTAGGGGAGAAGGCATGGGCTGATTATTCATTACCGGGATGAACCCGTCGAGTAAAAGGGGCGGGGGAAGGGCTTGGCTCCTCCAGGGGGAGAGGACCACTGAAGCCGTGAGTAGTCCCGGGACGCGTGGAGGGTTCAGCTGGGAGAGGTTGCCTGGGGGTCACTAGGTCTACCTCAAGGGGACCCTTCCCGGTCGTGGGAGTAGTAGGTGCTGGGCCGCCATCGACTGCCAAATCCATGGGGTCTTGACCCATCGGGGCGGGAGCGGAGGAGCCGGTTCGGGAGGAGACAGGCGGGAGAGGTCGAGCCAGACATTCTCTGAATGTAGCTGTATGGTCGTTACCGCAGTTGCAGCAATGGGGGGGCGAGGTCGGACAACAGGATGGGACTGGCTTATTGTTCCCGATCCTGGGGCAGGTGGGATTCTGGCATCTGTGAGCCGCGCGATTATGGTGAAGTGCACAAATGGGGCACGTGGGGGGGGTGGTGGGGCATCGTTGATGGGTGTGTCCGTATCTCCAGCAGTTCTTACACTTGCAGGTTCTGGAGGAGGAGAAGGCAACTTCGAGCTTTCGTTTCTGCGAGAGGATGACCACCCCGGTTGTGAGGGCCGAAACGTTCTCAGGGTCGACAGTGACAACCACAGAAGTCGCCTGCTTGGTCTTCCTAGAATCTTGGCTAGGGTTAAGGTACCTGGCTGAGAGAATCTGGGTCGCTTTGTCGTTGAGGATTGCTTGCCGGATGTATGGGAAGAGTTCCTCTTCATCTTGAGAGAGGAAATGTAGCGGGAGGCCGTGAATGGCTAGCTGCACGGCAGTGGGGGCTGGGACGAGGGTGCACCAGGGGTTGTTTCCTACCGGGAACGACTGGTTTAGCGCCTTCGTGAGGGAGGCAAAGTAGGGGGCGTACGAGGCGGTGGGGGTGGCCTTGTCGGTGACGGTTAGGGAGATAGAGCCACGAGGGTTAATAGTAGTAGAGAAACCCAAGGGGAGGAGGCAGTTTGACTCACGGAGGACACGAGCCGTGATGTCGGGAAAGGTAGCGGCAATTGTAAGAGCGTCTGGGTGAGGTGAAAGGGACTGGCTAGGAGCAAGGAAGCGTCGTTGGGCACCAGGAAGGGAAAGAGGCCCCTTTTTAACAGGAGGGGCCGCCTCACTCGCAACAAGTTGGAGGGAAAGAGGCTTCCCACCTTTGCTTTTGCCTTTGCCGCCCGAGCCTGAGCCGGAGGCAGCCTGTGCGTAAGAGGGGGAGGGGTGGACGTCAGGGTGGAGGTGGCCTGGGGTGAAGCAGGCCAAGTCGTATGCCCCTCTCCGGAATTCCCCGGCTTCGTATGAGTGTGGGTAGAGCCTGGCGTATCTTTCGGGGTCGCCGAACGCCTTGCCAAGTCTCGTGTTGTAGAATGGTATGAGGTATTTAGGGTCGTCAGCCGCGGCTGAGGGAGGTGTGGGTGGTGCACAGGCCCTTTCTTTGCCCTTCCTTGAAGAGGTAGTGGCGGCGGTTGGATGGGGCTGGGGTGTTTTATGTGGAGGGGGGGGCAGGTGCTGGGGGGGCAGGGATCGGGGCTGTACACACGATGTGACAGGTCACGTATGGATGCTTGGAGATCGGCGATCCTCGGAGCGGTTTGTTGTTCTTGGGTGTGGCGGAGATTTGCGAGTTGAGAGGAGATGTCCGTGAGCTCCTCCCTGAGGTTCTCGTTTTCCTTGAAGATAGTTGCGACCGCCTGGGTTACCCCGCTCAGCTCATGTGAGACGGTCACCCGGCCCTGGACGAGCTGGGAGAGGGGAACAATGGTGATGGACTCGATGGGGAGGGTGCCGGCCTGCGCGTCTGGGCTGAGGTCCGGGAAGTTTTGGTTGCTGAGCCGGAGGGCGCTCCTCGCCTGAGCGAGTTGCCTCATCATGAACTCGATGGGGTGATCCGTCGAGGCTGTACCTGAACGTGACGGGAGGGGAGAGTTGAGGGCCGAGAGCCTTCCGAAGGCCTCGTTCCCTGGAGGGAGATTATGGGGGTTCGCCATAGCTGCGAGCGGGCGAGGAAAGGTGGGAGAGGGGTTTGATCCGGACGCAAAGCGGGGTAAGGTTGAGATTGTATGTGAATTGTAGAGGGGGGGAAGAAGTTTGTGAGAAGTGTGCCTATCCCTTGGTCGTTTTTTTTTCTTTCTTTTTTTCTTTTTTGTAATCATATGTTCTTTGTTTTTAGGTACAACAAGCCTCATGCAGCGCTAGCTATGGAGAAAACAAAACCTATAAATCAAAAACATAAACAAAAGAAAGTTACGGCACCAGTAAATATCCACTAACGCGCAGGTTTCTCCTCCGCCGGGCCATCGGCCTAATACAACCAGGAAAGCACAAACTAACAATTTAGTTGTCTCAGAAAGGAAAGCTTATATAAAACGCAGGAAAGAAAACCTCAGCGACCCTATACCTCAGCCAACGAAAAAACACAGAAGACCGGGGGGGGGACCCTGGGTGGGGAGAGAGAGAACGGGGGGGAAGAGGGGGGGGTGGTTTGCGGGAACATCGTGGGGGGAAATCCCGTGGAGGTGACGCCTATGAAGGTGGCGAGCCTTTTTAGCCGCGGGAGGGATGACCAAAGTGGGGCTTCGGGACCGACATCAGTAATGCCGTGGAGGAGGCGCGACCTGCTGTGTTGTCTCGAGGGGCAGGAGAGGATGGCGTGCTCGAAGGTTTCAGGCTCCAAGCCACAGCGGGGGCAGGAGGTGTCGGCGTCGGGGGACCTCCAGGTCGGGTGGGCGGCCAGGTAGCTTTTCCCGGCTCTTATCTGCTGGATCCTCCCGGCGACGAACTTGCCTAAGCCCATGAAGGGCCTTGCAGACAGGGCGGGAGGGTGCAGGTAGTACCCAGTGGTTGGGAAAAGGGAGGCCCACTCTGCGAGATGTGTCTCCCTTGCCCGCTTCTTCAGGGCGGAATAGGTGTTGTCCATCAGGGACTGGGGCAAGAGGGTGCGGGTCAGGCAGACAAGGTGGGAGTTGATCATGGACATCATAGAGAGCCCCTGGGTGAAGGGTATCGTACGGTGAGCCAGCGCGTCCACCGGCAGGTGGTTCCTCATCGGGGGGACAAGGCGGGGCGTTTTCCCGTGTAGGGGGAGGTAGACGGACGCTAGACCTCTGGTTATGGCCCTTGAGGAGTTAGGCGCTTGGTAACCGGAGAGCGAAGGGAAGGAGGGGTGAAGGCGGACCGTTGCCGGGTTCACACTAGGATGGGAGCAGACAACCCTGAGAGCCGCCAGCCTTGGTCGGTGCGCGATCAGGAGAGATACGGGTGGGAGGCATGACTCCACCGAAAGTATCCCGGTAGGGATAGCCGAGAAGCAGTTTGTGGTCCACCTCTGGACCTTGTGCCAGAATGTATCGAGGCGGGTTGTCGTGCCCACACTGGGTGTGAGCAGATCCGCGCCGTAGAGGACGATAGGGGCAATCAATGATGTCGCCAATCTGTGTCATAGGTAGGGGGGGAGGCCCACCCCGGGCGGATTGAGGCGGCGAATCAGGGCGAACGCACCCTGGGCAAGGGCCAAGCCACTGAGAAGTGTGCAGCAGGGTCAAGGGCCGGAGTGAACCAGTACTCGAGCCACCGAACGGGGTTGCTAGGGTAAAACATTTTCCCTTTGATTTCAATGGGTGAGGCACACTTCGGTGAGTGCCTCTGGCTGGGGGTCCTCCAGTGTATCAGTTCCGTTTTTGCTACCGAAAAGGGGACGCCCAGGCGGGACGCCTTTCTTTCGAGCTTCTGGAAGAGTTCCTGGAGCCGGCGGATGTTGCCACGATAGGAGACGGAGGCTACCGTGAGGGCGAAGTCGTCCACATACGAGATCATCAGGCCCCGAGGGATCCTGAAGTGCAGTGGCGCCACGGAGAGGAGAAAGAGGAGCGGAGCGATTGGTGAGCCCTGGGGGGCGCCGACGTTGACGGGGGCTGGGGTCCCTGGAGCCCCTTGGAAGATCAGGGTGCAGCTTCGTTCCCCTAGGAAAGATGAGACCCTGGAGACAAGGTATGGTGGTATCCCGCCTTCACTCAGGATTTGGGCCAAAGTGTTGTTGTCGACGTTGTCGAACCCTGCTTTTATATCCAGAAACAGGGAGGAGACCTTGAGGCGAGGCCTCTGCAGGGTTTTGACGTCATTAGTGAGGGTGAGGCACGCATCATAGGTGCTGAGTCCAGGGAGCGAACCGCATTGCTTGGGGTGTAACAGCCCTCTAAGCCGGGCTGCCGCGACTAGGGGTGCTGCTATGATCCTTTCGAGGATCTTCGCGAACGTGCGGATCAGGACGCTTATCCTGAAAGAGGAGGGTGATTGGTAGGAGAGCTTCCCCGGCTTGTCGAGTACCACGCCGTTCGAGCCTTTCAGCGACGTGGGGTGATCCCCCAGGAGGATCAGCGGGGCAAGTATTTGGAGGAGGATCGACGGGTTGGTTTTGTTGACCTGTTTCCAGGTAGAGTAGTGTATCCCGTCTGGGCCCGGGGCCGAAGTCGGGGAGCACTTGGAGAGAGCCGCAGCTATCTCTTCCGTCGTTAGGGGTGGTACCGAGTTGTGTGGCCTGAGCCTAGGCGGTGGGGAGAAGGGTTCTTTAGGGGGGAAGAAGTGGTCCAGGAGGACACTATTCATTTGTTGTGGGATCGCGGCCCCTGGAAGGGAGGGGAAGTGTTGCTTGGCACGTCTGTAGGCGAACCTCTTATCCGTCGAAAGGCTCTTGGGGGTAGCGGTCAGCAGCCAGGAGGACCAGTGTTTGTTCTTGGCGGCCTTTATTGCCTTGAAATACCCCGCATTGGAGGTGCCGGCACTTTCCCGCATGTGTGGGGTGTCGTGTTTTTTGGCCGCTCTAGCGGCCTTGTGATATTCAGGACGGAGGACAGTCAGGTGGGGAGTCCACCAGGGTTTGGAGCGATGGGAAGGCCTGGACACTGGCGTGTGTTCTTTGAGGAGAGCTACCAGACGGTTGAGCGATTCTGACACTTACACGTCTAGCTTCGGGGGGGTGAGGCATGACGGTGCGGCCGGGACCTTCAAGCCTTTAATAATCGGGTCCAGGGTTTCCCAGTCCGTGTCTGCCCATCGCGGGCGTGGAGGTTTCTGGTTCAGGCAGGGAGCGGCGAGGGTGATTGTTATTGGTATGTGGTCAGAACCCGTTGAGGGGATGGAGGCTTCCCAGCTGTTAACCAGGGCCAGGAGAGTGGGGTTTGCAAAGGCGAGATCTATAACTAAAGGGCGAGCTTTGCCCACTAAGGGGAATCTTGTGTACTCACCTGGAGGATTGAGGAGGGCGAAGCCGGACTGTGCCGCCTTCTCGAAGTAGGGAGTCGAGGACGAGATCTCCTTTGGCTAGAAATGCCGTAGAGGGTCCGAGAGGGGGTTGTGGATGTTGAGGTCTCCCACAACTAGGAGGGGGAACCAAAGATCTAGGATAAGCACATCTGGTTGGACGGAGCGAATTCTGTGGTCAACAGTGTTGGTGGAGTAACCATTGATAATCTTGAAGGAGTGGAAGGCGGTTCCAAAAAGAGGCTCATTGGAGGAGATGTCGAGGGCGAGAATATTGTCCACCCCCTTAAACCTGGGGAGCACCCTGTAGTTGGAAAGAAAAGCCATATGAACGGAGGCGGCCACGCGTGGCTTCCTAACCGGGGGAAAGAAGGACTTAAATCCATTAAAGGAGGGAATGTGAGCCTTGTTGACAGGTGGATCCTGCAGAAGGACTATCGAAGGATCGGTGGTCGCTTCTTTGAACGACTCGAACAGGGAAAGAAAAACATTCCAGCTCCCAAGGCAGTTATGTTGAACGATGGAAAGAAACGCAGGGGCAGGTGCCGGCCCTTGACCCAGGGGAGGAGGCATGGGTTGATTATTCGTTTCCGGGACGAACCCGACGGGTGAAAGTGGCAGGGGAAGGCCTTGGCTCCTCCAGGGGGACAGGACCACCGAAGCCGTGAGTAGTACCAGGACGCCTGGAGGGCCCAGCTGGCGGAGGTTGCCTGGGGGTTACGAGGTCCACCTCAAGGGGACCCTTCCCGGACGGGCGAGTAGTGGGTGTTGGGACGCCCTCGACCGCCAAATCCATGGAGTCTTGACCAGTCGGGGTGGGGGCTGGAGAGCAGGTTCGGGAGGGGACAGGCGGGAGAGGTCGAGCCGGACATTCCCTGAATGTGGCAGTGTGGTCGTTACCGCAGTTACAGCAATGGGGGGGCGAGGTCGGACAAGAGGATGGGACGGGCTTATTGTTCCCGCTCGAGGAGCAGGTGGGATTCTGGCATCAGTGAGCCGCGCGAGTATGATGAAGCGCACAAATGGGGCACGTGGGGTGGGTGGAGGGGCATCGTTGATGGGCGTGTCCGTATCTCCAGCAGTTCTTACACTGGGGGGTTCTGGAGGAGGAGAAGGCAAGTTCGCCCTTGCGTTTCTGTGAGAGGATGAGGACCCCTGATGTGAGGGCCGAAACGTTCTGGGGGTCGACGGTGACAACCACCGAAGTGGCCTGCTTGGTTGCCCTAGAATCTCGGCTAGGGTCAAGGTACCTGGCTGAGGGAATCTGGGTCGCTTTGTCTTGAGGATTGCTTGCCGGATATATGGGAAGAGTTCCTCTTCATCTTAATGGAGGAAATGTAGTGGGAGCCCGTGAATCGCTAGTTGAACAGCTGTAGGGGCGAGGACAAAGGTACACCAAGGGTTGTCGCCCACTGGGAAAGACTGGTTGAGGGCCCTGGTGAGGAAGTTGAAGTATGGGGCGTAGAAGGCGGCGGGGGTGACCTTGTCGGTGACGGATAGGGAGACAGAGCCTCGAGAGTTGACAATAGCAGAGAAACCCAAGGAGAGGCGGCAGTTTGACTCGCGTAGGACGCGAGCCGTGATGTCAGGAAAGGTAGCGGCAATGGTGAGAGCGTCTGGGTGAGGGGAAGGGGACTGGCGAGGAGCAAAGATGTGTGGTTGGGCACCTGGGAGGGATGGAGGCCCCTTTGTAACAGGAGGGGCTGCCGCACTCGCAACAAGTTGGAGGGAAGGAGGCTTCCCAGCTTTGCCTTTGCCCTTGCCGCCCGAGCCTGAGCCGGAGGCAGCCTGCGCGTAAGAGGGGGAGTGGCGGACGTCAGGGTGGAGGTGGCCTGGGGTGAAGGAGGATATGTCGTATGCTCCTCTCCGGAATTCCCCGGCTTCGTATGAGTGTGGGTAGAGCTTGGCGTACCTTTCTGGGTCGCCGAACGCCTTGCCAAGTCTTGTATTGTAGAATGGTATGAGGTATTTAGGGTCATCAGCCGCGGCTGAGGGGGGTGTGGGTGGTGCACGGGCCCTTTCTTTGCCCTTCCTCGAAGGGGGGGGGCTGGCAGTGGGATCGGGTGGGGGTGCTTTTTGTGGGAGGGGGGCTAATGCCCGGGGGGCGCGGATGGGGATAGGGGCTGACACTCGATGTGACAGGTCACGTATGGATGCTTGGGGATCGGCGATCCCCGGGGCGTTGTGTTGTTCTTGGATGTGGGGGAGGTTCGCGAGTTGCGAGGAGATGTCATGAAGCTCCTCCCTGAGGTTCTCGTTTTCCTCGGAGATGGTTGTGACCGCCTGGGTTACGCCGCTCAGCTCATGCGAGACTGTCACCAGGCCATGGACGAGCTGGGAGGGTAGAACGATGGTAATGGATTTGATGGGGAGGGTGCCGGCCTGCCCATCTGGGCTGAGGTCCGGGAAGTCTTGGTTGCTGAGCCTGAGGCGCTCCTCGCCTGAGCGAGTTGCCTTATCATGAACTCGATGGGGTGATCGGTCGAGGGTGTTCCTGAATGCGACGGGAGGGGGGAGTTGAGGGCCGAGAGCCTGCCGAAGGCCTCGTTCACTGGGGGGAGATTATGGGGGTTCGACATAGCTGCGAGCAGGCTAGGAAAGGTGGGCGAGGGGTTTGGTCCGGACGCAAAGCGGGGTAGAGTTGAGGTTGTATGTGAAATGTAGGGGGGGGGAAGAAGTTTGCGAGAAGCGTGGCCTATCCCTTGGTCGTTTTTTTTATCTTTTTTTTCTTTTTTTTTTGTAATCAAATCATTATTATGTTTAAAGGTACAAAAGACTCATGCAGCGCTAGCTATGGAGATAAAAAACCTATAAGCAAACGTCATCCCGCCCGCTTCCCCTGGTCATGGGAAAAATCAAACACCGCGAATCCATAGGAAAAGCCCCCCTCGCCTAGCATCTAAGATAATATACCCCAGACACGTAAGGAAACAATACATAGAAACGTACTGGTAGAGAGACCCAAACCCTTCAGCAGGCTCCCCAAAACAAAAGGAACGACGGCTGTTCTAAGGCCTTTTCCGGGCCCGGGGGACAGGATAGATGATCGCCGACACGGGAAAACTCATAGGTTGAGGGCCCACCAAAAACCATGAGTTACAGTCGGGCAGGTCATTACATCGTTCCCAAGCGTTGGACAAAGCCACGGAGGCAGTGCTATACCACGACTAGGCGTAACCGAGGAGAGGCCGAACGATCGGAGGGGGAGGAGGGCGAGCGGAGCCACCGAGCAGAGGGGATGCCATCCAGGAAGGTGAGCAGTAGGGTGCCAGCCGGTGAGTAGCAGTAGGGTGCCAGCCAATGAGGAGCAGTAGGATGCCAGCCGGTGGGGAGGATTAGCAGTGTGCAAGCTTATGGGGCAGTACGGTGCCAGCAGACGGAACTGGGAGGGGTGTGGAGGAAGGATCGCCAACGGGCTAGCGACAACCGACTAACGGGCCATAGCAGGGGCTTTTGGGACCACAGCGAAACCGAGCGAGACCGTGATGTTACTAACAGAAGCTTTCCCCATCAGAGGTACAAGCCCAGCAGAAGCGAAGCCTTACTTCGACCGAGAGTCCGGATGCCATATCGCCGACCGTGAACGAAGCAAGAACCTTTCCGACCGTGCAAAATGCTAAGCGAGGTGCAAACCAAGTGCGGGGTAAGGGGGAGAACCGAACTTCATGAGCGGGTGTCAACGATGAATGGGAACAAGAACCCCAAGGAGGGGAGGCATGCGTGGCCCAGGAGAGGAGGGTAGATGGCTCAACGTCAACTCCTAGGCAGTAGCCATCGTGGGAGAAGAGAGGTGGGTGGGGGAGGGTGACGATGATTTCCCGTGGTGTTGAGATTTCAATCACCGGAGGTGGAGGAGAGATGGTTCGTGGCCTATCCCTTGGTCGTTTTTCTTTTTTTTCCTTTTTTTTTTTGTAATCATGCGTTCATTGTTTTTAGGTACAAAAAGCCTCATGCCGCGCTAGCTATGGAGAGAACAAAACCTATAAGTCAAATAACAAATCAGAAAAGAAAGTCACGGCACCAGCTAAAGATCCACTAATGCGCAGGTTTCTCCTCCGCCGAGCCATTGGCCACATATAACAAGGAAAGCACGAACTAACAGCTTAGTCGTCTAGAAAGGAAAGCCTACATAAGACAAAGGAAAGAAACCCAACGACCCTATACCCCAGCCAACGAAAAGACACGAAAAACCGGGGGGGGCACCCATGGGGGTAAAAGAGAGAACGGGGGGGAAGAGGGGGGGGTGGTGGGTGGGAACATCGTGGGGGGAAATCCCGTGGAGGTGACGCCTATGAAGGTGGCGAGTCTTTTTAGTTGTGGGAGGGATGACCAGAGTGGGGCTTCTGGAGCAACAACAGTAATGCCGTGGAGGAGGCGTGACCTGCTGTGTTGTCTCGAGGGGCAGGATAGGATGGCGTGCTCGAAGGTTTCAGGTTCCAAGCCGCAGCGGGGGCAGCATGTGTCAGCGTCGGGGGACCTCCATGTCGGGTGTGCTGCCAGATAACCTTTTCCGGCTCTCATCTAGTCGATTCTCCCAGCAACGAATTTGCCCAAGCCCATAAAAGGCCTCGGATTCAGCGCGGGAGGATCCAGGTAGTACCCCGGGGTTGGGAAAAGGGAGTCCCACTCCATTCGGAGTGCCTCTCTATCCCTCTTCTTCAGGGCGGAGTAAGTGTTGTCCATCAGGGACTGGGGCTGGAGGACGGGGGCAGGGCACACATGGTGGGAGTTGATCATGGGCATCCTAGAAAGCCCGAGAACGAAGGGTATTGTCCGGTGAGCCACTGCGTCAACTGGCAGGTGGGTCCTCATCGGGGGGACAGGGCGGGGCGTTTTCCAATGTAGGGGGAAGTATACGGATGACAAGCCTCTGGTTAAGGCCCTCGAGGAGTCAGGCACACGGTAGGCCGAGAGCGAGGGGAATGAAGGATGAAGGCGGGCTGTCGCCGGGTTCACGCTGGGAGGGGAGCAGACTATCCTGAGCGCTGCCAGCCTCTGCAGGTTGGTGATCAGGAGGGAGATGGGTGGAAGGCAAGACTCCACAGAAAGTATCACGGTGGGCGTGGCCGAGAAGCAGTTTGTGGTCCACCTTTGGACCTTGCGCCAGAATGTATTGAGGCGGGTTGTCGTGCCCACGCTAGGGGTCAACAGATCTGCGCCTTAAAGTAGGATGGGGGCTATCAATGACGTTGCCAGCCTGTGGCAGAGGTAGGGGGGGAGGCCCGCACCGGACGGGCTGAGGCGTTGAAGGAGGGCGAACGCACCCTGGGCGAGGGCCACGCGGCGTGAGAAATGTGCAGCGGGGTCAGGGGCCGGAGTGAACCAGTACCCGAGCCACCGCCTATCCCTTGGTAGTTTTTTATTTTTGTTTTTTTATTTTTGTTTTTTTATTTTTTTTGTTTTTTATCAAATCGTTATTCTGTTTAAAGGTACAAAAGACTCATGCAGCGCTAGCTATAGGGATAAAAAACCTATAAGCAAAGGTCATCCCGCCCGCTTCACCTCGTCATAGGAAAAATCAAACCCCCCGAGACCATAGAAGAAACTCCCCCCGCCTAGCACCTAAGACTCGCACCTCAGACACATAGGGAAGCAACTCATAGAAACGTACAGGAGAGAGACGCAAACCCTTCAGCAGGCCCCCAGGTAACACTAAGAAAAGAATCAAAGAAACGCCTAGATACAACTACTATTGCCAATATGCCAAACCGAAGAACCCCTACGGTGAAATCCGGTTGGGGCGGCGGCTCAACGGTCGGGAGTGACCGGAAGGTGGCGAGGCGTCGGCGTTTAGGAGTGACCAAGGAGGCAGTGCAATACCATGATCAACCGTAACCTAAGCGAGGATTGCGACCGTAGAGTAAATCGCAGGAGGGAGAGAGGCAGGTGGGCGAGCGGAGCCAGCGGGCAGAGGGGATGCCAGCCGACGATGATGAGGAGTAGGGTGCCAGCCGGTGAGGAGCAGTAGGGTGCCAGCCGGAGGAGGAGTTTTCAGCAGTAAGGTGCCAGCTTATTGGGCAGTACGGTGCCAGCGGACGGAACCCGGAGGGGGGTAGAGGAAGGATCGCGAGCGGGCTAGCCACAACCGACTAACTGGCCATAGCAAGGGCTTTTGGGGCGACAGCGAAACCGAGCGGGACCGTGATGTTACTAACCGAGGCTTTCCCCATCAGAGGTACAAGCCCAGCAGAACCGAAGCCTTACTTTGACCGAGAGTCCGACACCGTAACGCCGACCGTGAGCGAAGCGAGAAGCTTTCCGACCGTGCAAAATGCTAAGCGAGGTGCAAAGCAAGTGCGGGGTAAGGGGGAGAACCGAACTTCATGAGCGGGTGTCAACGATGAACAGGAACAAGAACCCCAAGGAGGGGAGGCATGCGTGCCTCAGGAGAGGAGGGAAGATGGCTTAACGTCAACCCCTAGGCAGAAGCCATGATGGGGGAAGAGAGGT
>Ga0307509_10003009_pt1 | contig 26356 bp, 19 predicted proteins | sample 10_EM_MG_FD_202245 | JGI IMG/M metagenome (GOLD analysis project Ga0307509, IMG submission 202245) | Populus trichocarpa ectomycorrhiza microbial communities from riparian zone in the Pacific Northwest, United States - 10_EM | ecosystem: Host-associated > Plants > Roots > Unclassified | place... | reverse complement strand
CGGCGAGGCCAGCAGCACGGCGCCGACGACGGCGGCCTGCAGCGCCAGCCGGGGCAACACGGGAATCGGCCTGACATCGTCGGCGAATCCAACCAGCGCGACCACCAGGATCGCGCCGAACAGCGTCGCCGGAACCGCGAAATCCATCATGACCGCCAAGACGGCCGCGACCAGCATGGTCGCCGCGATGACCGCGATACCGCCGCCCTGCGGCGTTGGCACCACATGCGATGACCTGGCGTTCGGCCGCGCCAGCGCATAGCGCCGTAGCGCAGGAAACAGCAGCACGATCAGCCCGGCACAGAGCACGGCGGCCGCGATCACGGCGAGGATAAGGGCCGCGCTGATGTTGTGGACGTTCATGATGGCAGCACCGGCGATATCCTGGCTTGCAGACCGAATGGATATTTCATGGGCGACGAGGATTGCAACAGCCGCTTGGTGCCTCCAATGGCGGTGGGGTCTTGACCAATGGCATTCGGCTTCGGCGATGGAGCGGGGGCGTTCACGTGGCTTTCTTCAGGCTCTCCCGATGGCCGGCGTGCTGACGTTCCAGCAGCCTGTTCATGAGATCGCGATAGGCATTCAGCGCCACCTGCCGTGCATAGCGTGAGGCGACCACGGCCGTCCGGCGTCCCTTGTCCTCGGTGCCGGCTGCGTCGGATGCCGCCGCAGCGATCACTTGCGCGAGGGCTGCCGGATCTTTAGGCGGGGTGGCCCAGCCGATGTACTCCTCGTGCAAGGGATGGGCGCATCCGGCTCCGCGCAGATGCGCGAGGAACATCAGCACTGAGGACAACGCAACTTCGAACCGAGCGTGACGTTGGTTATCAAGAAGGATTCCAGCCGAGCGCGAGCAGCTTGACAGGTTGCGCCACAAGCGGACAGCCGATCCGTTCCCACATGGCATTTCTCCCGGCGGCCTTGAGGAACAGTTCAAGCCACCGTTCAGGGATGCGCAAAAGCCAGGGCGGCGGTTTGCCGAGTGCCTTCCGGTAACGCACAATAATTTGGGGAAGGCTGAGTGGTCTGGGATCCGCAACGATGAACGTCTCTCCGCGTGCACTGGGCTCGCGAAGGACGACGGCGACTGCCGAACAGAAGTTTTCTACCGACAGTACGGACCTTTGAGCCTTCAAGCCTCCAAATGGCAGGGGAAGCGGAAGGCGCGAAACTTTATGCACCATGGCGAAGTTGCCTTTTTCTCCTTCTCCATAAATCACAACCGGCCGCAGAATTGTGAATGAGGCACCTGTCGATTGAACAGCCTGCTCGGCGGCAAGCTTTGATCTTCCATAAGCGGTCGTCGGTTGAGGAGTATCGCCTTCGGTCAATTCACGATCAGAAAATGAGCCTGACTGAGCAGCAATCGATGAGACAAAAACCAGATGAGTACCGCTGTGATATGCCGCACGGGCCAGGGCCTCGGTTGTCTGACGATTTACGCTATCATAGAGGTCGTCACTCGCAAACGTGTGGGCAATGCCGGCAAGATGAACGACCGCTTGGGATTGCTTGAGCAGGGGCTCCCAGTCGAATGGTGTGGACAGGTCTGGAAGCACCGCCGGAATGATGTTGGTGTCTGTAAAGGTCGATACCTTCGTAGATCCGGCGATAACCTTATATCCATGCGAAGCGAGATAGGGCACCAGATGTCTGCCGAGAAAGCCATTGGAGCCGGTCACAAGCACCGTTTTCCGATCGTTCATACTGGCCTTACCTCTTGATCCTCAAAGCCTAGAGCGCGGCTGACTTCACGCATGTTTCGTCAAAATAGCATGTAAATTCAGTGTGCGGAAGCACTTGGGCTGCGCCCGTAGGGGCGTTCGATCAATCTCTGGAATTGGATCGCGAGAGGCGTCTGAACTCAATCGGGTTTCGGTCGTTGAATTGTCCGGTTGCGGGAGACCTGCCGTTCCAGCAACGTGTCCATGAGATCGCGATAGGCCCTGAGCGCGATCTCTTCGGTAAAGCGTGTCGCGACTATTGCCGCCCGATGTCCCTTCCCTTCTGTTCCGGCGGCATCTGCGGCCGCCGAAGTGATGATTTGAGCCAATGCTGTCGGGTCTTCGGGCGGTGCCACCCAGCCAATATTCTCCTCCCGCATCAGCATCGCAGCTTCGGCGTCAGGCTCGGAGCAAATAATGATGGGCCGCCCGATCGCGAGGAGGTTGTATATGCGGCTTGGTACCGAGACGCCCGTGTTGTTCTTGCGGTATGGAACGATCCAGATGTCGCCGGCCGCCAGGAAGCTTTCAAGATCGGATGCCGGTACCCGTTCGATCAGCGTGACATTGGGCAGATGCGATGTTGCCTGCATCTCGGTAAGCTTGGTCCAACCGACGCCCTCACCCGAGAGCATGAATTTGATGTCCGGATTCCCTTGCAGGATCCGGGCGGCTTCGAAAACGGACGCGGGATCGTGGGTGAAGCCTGCATTGCCCGACATCGCCACGATGAACCGGCCCCCGCATCGTTCGCGATAGGGGTTTTCGGGGGTCAGCTCCCTGTAGTGAACTGGCATGGTTGCCCAGTTCGGGATCAGGCTAATCGTGCGAGGGCTCACTTGGGGGTAGTCGAGCAGTTTCGGCGCCATGTCGCGACCAATTATGACGATCGCATCAAGCCAACGAAACATCATTGTGTTGGCGAGTCGGAGGCACCTCGTGAGCAATGATGTCGCGCGCAACAAGCCGGCCATCACCAGCGAGTCGGGATAGAAGTCATAGATGATCAGCGCCGATGCTGCCTTGCGCAGCCGCGCAGCCAAAGTCACTGTGTACGGCAGCGTGAACGGCGTTGTCACGCACAGCAGGACGTCATCACTTCGGGTGTGCTTCAGCAGGGCGAAGAACGCCTGTACAGAAAACAGCATCGCGGCGAACGTTCGCGATACCAAGGCAGATTTGCCCGGCCACCAGCTCTTAATTTCGATCACCTCAGGCTTGCCATGCCCGGGCGACGAAAGGGATGCAGAGCCAGGGGCGCTGGTGATGACGAGAACGTTCTTTTCGCGAGCTAGTTCTTCGGCGATGTCCGTCATGTAGATCGCCGTCGAACTCGGGATCGGTGCATAGTGCTGGCTGACTAGGATGACTTTCCCGGCATGCGATCGATCATCTTCAACTTGCCGAGTGTCGGCCCTCGGCTCCGTCGGTATCAGCCGTTCGTAGAGCTCGACGACTGAGTTTCCGATAATTCGTGCGGACAATCTATCGACAATCAGCTGTCTCGCCGATGCGCCGTATCGTGCGCGCAGCTCTGGGGATTCAGCGAGTCGCAGGATGGCATCCGCAAGCGCGGAAGAGTTCTCTATCGGCACCAGAAGCCCGGTTTGATCCTCAATGACGATTTCCCGGCAGCCGGGCGCGTCAGTCGCGACGAGTGGCCGGCCGCAGGCTGCGGCCTCCAGAAGGCTGACCGGAAGACCTTCTCTATGCGAAGGCAGCACCGCCAGGTGGCAATCTCGCCACAAGGATACGATGTCGTCGATATGTCCGAGCCAGGTAATTCCAGCTTGTTTAGTCCACTCCTCGATCTCATCGAGCGAAATCGACGTCGGATTGGCGGGGTCAGGACTGCCTGCGATCAGCAGGTTGAAACTGTGGCCCCGGCTGCGCAGTTCTTGATGGGCTGCTACCAGCGCACGGATTCCCTTGTCAGCCAGCAGGCGTCCGGCAAAGCCGTAGGTGATCGGTCCCTCCGGCTCGGGCAGTGGTTGTAGTGCATCGCTATCGACCCCGGACCCGGGGATCAGCGTCATGCGGGTCGGCTTGATCCCTAGATCAAGCAGAGCGGAGCGATCATCGGGATTCTGAACCAGTACGAAACTGGACTGTCGATTGAGCAGCCAGGGCAGCAGCAACACCATCCCTTGCCTCAACAGCCGCGTCTGCCAGTTCACGGACGTGAAGATGTAGCCCAGCCCGGTAATGGCATTGACCAACGGGACCGTTCTGCCAAGGGTGGCCATCGATCCATAGACACAGCATTGCAAGCCGGCCAGATGCATGATGTCCGGCTTGATTTTCTGTTGAACCCCTCGTATCGCCAAAATCGTCGGGAGCGCGGAAAAGGGTGACAGTCCACCGCGCCGGAAGGGAATGGGATGCAGGATGAACCCTTCCGCCTCGATTTCCTTTCCCCGTTTGTTCACATTGGTCGCGACGTGAACCTCGTAGCCGGCCGCGCGCGCGGCGCGCGCCATCGGCAGGCGGCTCGTCAGGAACCAGTAATCCTCGCCCACGACATACAGGATCCTTCGGGAGGGTCGGCTTTTCGCGAACGTCATTTGGATCACGGGGGTTGAGGGGTTAGCGAGATGGGATGGGCGGGATGAGCACGCTCGCGGTCATCCGGGTTCTGCCCTAGACTCGCGCTGGACTTGCGGTTGAGGGTCAGGGTGGAAGCTCACCATATTTGCCAGATCGGCGGTCCTATGCGGCACGGTTCAAGCCACTTGCCAGCATGACGGCGCCGGCCAGAAGCGGCGCGAGCAGCAGGCCGCCAGAGAACAGGGCAATGTTCAATGCCGTTGTGAGTAACGTCAGGACTCCCAAGGACGTGGCAGCGAGTACCGCGATGTTGGCAACCGATTTTCCCCTAGAAAGGAACGTGATGTCCAGGATCCGGCAGACTGCGCCAGCAAGGATGCTGAAAAAGATAACTCCCGCGTAGGAAAAATCGGCCCACGCGTCCGCGATGAACAAGGATGGGCTAGTGATATCATGACTATTATACCAGATGTAGCCCACGATATTGAAGGCCGGCTGGTAGGGCACCCCCATCAACATCGCGATTGGGCGCAGATTGGTGCCCCACATAAAGGGATGCAAGTGAGGGAAAACAGCAAAATTTTCGACAAGAGTCTCGTTTTCGACTTCGAACACACGAGAGTAGACCGCCGCGATCGCGGAAACTCCGGGCGGGAAAATAACGATCAAACGGGTCGTGACATAGATGACCACTGCGAGAACGGCGACGCCAGCGACCGCTGTTCTCCAAGAGACCTTGTTCGTGCGCGTCAGGAGGCCAGCCAGCATGATCTGCACAACGAAGAACGCCGGCGGAGCCTTGCTCAAGGTCTCGATCTTTCCGACCATGGTGATCAGGAAAAGCATGAAGACAGCCACCAAAAGCGTCCACGACCTGCTGAAGACACCGGCCAACAGTCCCCAAATGACGAACATAGGCGCGACGGCGCCAAGCGCGACTCGATACAGATAGCTGGGGCTGCCGCTAAATTTCGCGCGAAAGAGATTTCGAGCCGTGTTGTCGTCCTTGATCGAGAAAAAATGCTCGATGGTTCCGATGTGATTTTCCTTTATGGAATAGGAAAGCATCAGCAGGAATAGAGCAGAGATCACACCCAGCAGGAGGCGGTGGTCGCGCGCGTCATTCTCGACGCTCCGCGTGCGCCAGCTTCCCAAGGTTGTATCGGTACTCGCGGCAAGGGCGGGGAAGAATCTATTGATGGCCTCGATGCCCAAAATGATCCCAAGATACATCAAAGCGAGCGAGAAGTTTACGGCCGCAATAATCGGATCAAGATCTCCTACTCTTGCCCGCATCATTGGAAACATTGACGAAGGCATGCCGACATCGCTCATCCATGGGCGGACCAGAAATCCGTATTCGCCCGAAGATAGAGTAAAGCTCAGGGATGCTGGCCCATAAACCAACAAGAGCGAGCCGACGAACATGCTCGTTGTCGTGATGTAGAATCGTAGTCGCAAAATCAAATACGAGGCGGCGAGGAACATCGCGGCGGCAGCAGCGGCATAGCTCAGGGGGAGCATCATCAAATCCGATGAAGGGATTGAGGAGAGTTATGAGAAGGATTTGGTATGGAAGCGGGCTCTGATCTCTCGTGCGAACTCAGTCTTTAGATTGCATCGCGGTTTGTCCATTTCGTCTGGCTCAGACCCGCTCATGGCTGAAGTCGGGACGGAAGCCGGCTAGCGTCTAAATCCGTCATGGTCGGGCCGGCTGAGGCTCCCCTGACGCGCTCGTTTGACGCAGACCAGCCTCAAATCCGATCTTAAGTCAACTGCGGCCGCGGGATGCTGCCGCGCGCGGACGACTTGGACGTTTCAGCAGTCCGTTGGCGGCGCCTCATTCATTGCTTCCGTGCAAGAGCGCACCAATAAGGCACGTGCTCCGAGAATTGGATATCGCGGAGTTCTGCGCCGGACAGCATTTCTGCAATCTCTTGCCGCGTGAACCGATGTTCTAGCTTCGTGCAAAACCGATCGTAGGCGTCCGTCTGCATTACGTAGAAATCCCGATGGCGATAAGATTCAAGCGGAACGCCAGCGGGCGAAAGCCCGATATTTTCGACGAACGCCGCAGCACGCGCCAGGGGCCAATAGATCGCAACCGCAATGATTTGGCTTGCGATCAGTCGAAGTTTTGGCGGCAATCTTGAGATGACCAGCCGGAAGACGTTGCTGATGCGCCAGAGGCCGCGATACCACCAAGGACGGTTATCAAGGGCATAGTAAAGATATATCAAAAATGGCGCACCGGGTTTCAGTTTGGCTGAAATGGTGCGGATAGCTGCCGCCGTGTCCGGCACGTGATGCAGTACGCCCAACGAGAAGGCAAAGTCGAGAGAGCCATCATCAAGCGGCATATCGCCCACGCTTGCCAGATGGAAGCTAACGTTATTGAACTTGGACAGGTTCTGTCGGGCGACGCCGAGCGCGTCGGGACTTGCGTCGAGCAGATGCAGATGGCCAACCTTGGGAGCCACCATCACCGACCATCGTCCGCTTCCGCAGCCAATATCGGCGCCGACCGGGTGAGGCGACAACTCCTCCCACGGGAATATACGAAAATAGGATTGAAAGATGGCTTCCCGGTTCGCCGCGGAAAGGTCCGTCTCAGTTTGGCGAAATGTCGACCATTCGTGGCCGAATCCCGCCGCAACATCGAGGTCAATATTTCGCGCGTCGTCGTCCATCGTCAATGATTTCTGCTTTGATTTACGCCGTCTTACGACATTGTGGCGCAGGAGCCTACGAAAATTCGGCGCGACGGTCACGGCCCGGCTTGGAGTGGGCAGTTCCTTTGATGCCGGCAGACCGGCGCACCAGTGAAGCGGTCGAAATCCGGACTTTTGATCTGCGCGCCACCTTCGGAAGTTCATGCCACCATCGCATCAATCCTCTTTGGTGTCACGGTATCCAAACCGGCGGCACTAGCCGTTTTCCAGCAATTCCGGATAGCGCGCGATGAATGCCGGCACGGGTAGGGCCGCACCGAAGTTCTGCGGGTTGTCCGCGATCGCCGCCCGGTAACGCTCGAGCAGATCGCCGCCCTGCCGCAAGGGCCGCACTTTGCCGTCGAGGCAATCGAGTTTGTAGCGCACCGCTTCGGCGATGTCTTCCGGTAGGTTCGCGCGAATTTCCAGTCCCCGATGCGCCAACAATGCGGTGTCGATCAGGAGCGCCTGCAGCGGCTGCCGGTAGGTCTGGCGGAGTGAGAGATAGCGCTTCGCCCGCAGGTCATAAACCAATCGCAGCGTAAAATCCGTCTTATCGTGCCAGAACTGGCAGTCGTTCGAGATACAGTTGACCAGCAGCATCGGCGTGCCGAGCGCCTGCACGGCGGTGGTCAGGCCGGAAGTCGTGCCGACGAACAGGCGAGCGTCCGTGCAGAGAAACAGATCCATCTCGGCAGATTTGATGTAGCTGTGAGCGTAGTCGAATACGCCTGCCAGTCCCCGCAGCGGCGTCATGGTCCGGTCGCCAAGTCGCACCACCGCTCCGCCACGCGCTGTAATGTGGGCAATGGCATCGAGATAGTCGTCGACATTGGCCGAGCGGTGCTGGCGGCTCGTGCCAGGCCCATCGCCGTGATAGCCACCCTCGCGGATATGCATGGCCACGAACCAGTCCGCGGTTACGCCGGCGTTGCGCAGGACGGCACGGCCGCGCTCGCGCAAATCCTGCGGAATCCCGACGATCGGATCACGCTTCATCGTCGCCCATTCTATCTGAGCCCGCGCGGCCGCGTGAGCCCAGGGTTCGGCCAACGGGCCGCCTGAGCGCACCGCGATGAACTGGTCGCCGGCCAGCCGCTGGTAAGGCAACAGTTCGTCAACCAGAGTGGGATCTTCGATGATGCACAGATGCGGCGCAAATAGAGCGAGAAAAGCCTCATTGACGACCTTCCGGCGCGGAGCGAGCAGGACATAATTGGCTCGCGGCAGCATGCCCAGCTCGGCCATGCGCAAATGACAGTCGATGAAGCCGATGTGGCCGATCAGCGTCAGCCATTCATAGCCGAGCAGCCTGATTGGAAGGTGGGACTTGAAATTGGCTCTGCCTGCCGCGATCCGTTCCGCGAGGGTTGAAGGAATCGTCCATTTCCGCGCCAGTCCATCCTGATGATCGAGCGCCGCCTGGTAGCAGCGGAAAGTGTCCTCGTATCGTCCCTGATGATAGAAGTTCTCGCCGAGCTGGATCAGATTGTCGTAAATCAAAAGCTCGCCTGCGTTTTCCTGCTCCCACGCGCTTGGTTGGTAGGTCGACGGGTCGTAACCGGCGGCGTAGTTCTGGTGGCTCATCACCGAACGCGGATCGCGTTCGACTGACGCGCGGAAGCATTCCGCCGCCTTGGCGTAATCATGCATCAGCGCATATATGCAGCCGAGCTTGCGCATGGCGTTGCTGTCGCCGGAGGCCGCGGCGGTTGCGAGGAAGTGCAACGCGGCGGGATAGCTGCTGCGATACATATGAGCCACGCCGACGGCAAAGTTGACGGCGAAGCTATCGATCGGCTCCGGCCGCGGTACCTCGCGCACGATCCGGTCGTAGGCATTGCACAAGGCCAGCGTGCCGAAATAGACTGAGGTCTCGATTCCCTTCCTGCTGCGCACCTTCGCGCGGAAGACCAGGTTGAGCAGGCGGACCGTGCGCAACGCGGCTGGCTTGCGGCTCGCTGCGAGATGAATTTGTGCGGCCAGCACTAGGGTGAGCGCGATCAATTTCGTTGCGAGCGGAGCGAGAAGCGTGTGCCGTGCAACACACCGGTCGGCGAAGCGCAACGCGGCTGCGGCATTGGGCGCATCGATCAGGTAGCGGTCGATGAGCGTGCTTGCGCGAGAGGTCAGCGGCAGGAGCAATTGCCGTCGCGCGCTCAGGAAGCCGTACAACCGAAACGCCAGGCCCGTCACGTGGAGAAGCGGCGAATTCCTGTGCGGCCCGGGCCGCGGTCGCGGCAATGCAGCCGGTCCGACTGATGTAACCTCAAGACGATTGAGGCGATGCCGCAAACTCGCAAGGGGCAGCGTCGTCATGCGGGGCGATACGCGGCGCGCGCGGCGATGATCGCTCTGCGTTGGTGAAACTGCCCGAGCAGCCGCGGCAGTGACATCGGGCGGTTCCGCAACGTCGCCCAGGCCAGAGCGGCAATTTGACCGACATTACCAAAACCGAGCAATAGCTTCAGCCATTGCCGCTCGGCCTTGCCGAGGTCGAGCAGCGCCGCGGCGCGATCGGCCTTGGCGGATGAAGCGGCATCCGCCGAGATGACGATACGCGCCGCGCCGAAACGCGTCCGGCGTTCAAACAGGTCGGCATAGCCCGGCGGAAAGAGCTCGCTGCGTCCGATCAACGCGCGGATTTCAGCAAGCCTTTCGGACAGGGCCTTGGCATCGGTGGCCGTGGTCGTTGAGTAATTGTGGCCGTGGATCCGCCAATAACCTAGGATTTCCGCAACAAAGAAGACTCCGAAGGTGAGGGCAAGCTGGCGGGCGAGAAACGCGTCGGAAAAGGAGCCGAGCTTCTCGTCAAAGCCGCCGAGCGCCTCGATGGCGCTGCGCCGGTACAGCGAAACGTTGCCCGAGAAATAGTTGTCGCCCGTGCGCAGGATCGTGCGAACATCAGCGGGGCCGAGAAGCGCGGACCGACGTTCCGGCAGCATCATGGGCCGCAGTGCGCGGGCATCGGACGACCCTATGATCTCGGAGCACGCGCAAATCAGGCCGACATCCGGAAAACGAGCGGCCTGCGCTAGAGTCTTGTCCAGATAGGTTGGATGCAGGGCGTCATCGGCACCGAGGAAGCCGATCCAGTCGGTATCGACGGCGTGAATTGCTTCATTCTGCCCGCGCACGACGCCCTGGTTCTTGTCGTGACCAATCAACTCCCAGGTCGGATGGTCCGCGATGAAGCGTGAGATCACAGCGAGACTGTCGTCGGTGGACGCATCGTCGATAATGAGAACCCGGTCGGGAGCGCATGTCTGCGCCGCGATGCTCCCGAGCGACTCCGGCAGATAGCGCGCATGGTTATAGTTGGGCACGACGATCGTGACGCTGGGCCTGGGATTGAATGAATTCTGCTCGTTCATGCAGCTTCAACAAATAGGGACGGAACAGCTGTCGAGTGTTCGTTTGCTCATGCGGTAGGCAGCTCCTTGAGAACATCCTCGATCGGACCAAACGCACGGACGCGCCCGCCGTCCAGATAAAGGCCCAGATTGCACAAATCGCGAAGTAGACCGAGATCGTGAGAAGCCAGCACGACGATGCCGGAACCCGTGGTTATCTCCTGCAGGCGGTCATGTGTCTTCTTTCGGAAGTGCGCGTCGCCGACCGCGATCCATTCATCCATGAGGATGATATCTCCATGCATTGACGCTGCAATCGAAAAGACCAGGCGCAACAGCATTCCTGACGAGTAGGTTCGGATTGGCAATTCGATATATTCGCCGAGCTCCGCGAAGTCGGCAACTTCCTGGATTCTGTCCTCGATCTCCTCTGGAGAGAGGCCCAAAATCAGGCCCCGCGTGCGGATGTTCTCGTAGCCCGAGGCTTCTTCGTCCATTCCGAGACCGATGTCGAACATCGGCACGATGCGACCCACTGTTCGCAATGATCCGGTCGTCGGTTCATAGATGCCGGCAAGGATTCGGATCAGCGTGGTCTTGCCGGCACCGTTGTGACCGACCAGGCCCAGACGATCGCCTTGCCCGAGCGAGAAACTCACATTGTCGAGTGCCTGGACAAACTGAAAAGATCCCTGATTTTTGAGGACGTTGCCTCCCACGCGCGATGCGGTGCGCAGGGCGAGATGTCGAAAAGTCCTTGCATTCAGCGGGGCGACCGGAAACTCGATGCCGATCCGGGTGGCTTCAATGAGGGGCATGGCGGACGCACTCCCGGGTTGGATTAGTCAAGGCGATAGTACCCCAAAGTTCGTGAGCCGTTGCAGCCGCCATCATGCGGGACACTCCGAAGTAAAGGTGCCAGAATTCGGACATCAAGTTCCGATCTGAAGCTCGCGGATCGAATCCGCTGTCTAAAGGTCGCGAACAGAAGATCGGCGATACGAGGTTCCTACGACCAGAACACGACGCGTGAACGGTACCGCGTGTAGATAAAGACCATGGCTGCAGTCATCATCCCGGCAACGAAGATTGCGCCCAGCCAGTTCGTCGGATTTGGCGGGACCGCCATGATTGGATCCCGTGTAACAGCAAGTAGGTATGCAATCGGATTGAGGGCGACGATAAGCTCTCCACCTTTGATCTGGGTCGGGATCCAGATGATGGGCGAGATGAAGAACAGAACCTGAAGCAACGCCGTCATGATTGGGGGGACGTCACGATAGCGGACGCAGATCATCGAGATGATGGTCGAGGTACTGGCGATGAAAACGTAGACGATGGCAAGGCCAAACAGGGCGAGCAGGGTGCCTTGTCCAATGGGCCAGGGATAGAAAATCCAGATGATGGGGATGATAGCAATGTTGTGCAGGAAAATGATGAGGTTGCGCTGAACCATTCGCATGACATGGATCAGGACCGGCATATTGACTGCTTTTATCATGCCTCCAGCGCCGATCAGGGTGGTGCAGGACTCGCTCAGCGACGAAGCGATGAAATTCCAGATCGTGATGCTGACCATGAAGTGGGGCAGGTAGGTTTTCATGTCGGCGCCGAGGAATCTGCCGGCGACCAAGCCCATGATCACAGCGGTGATTGCGTTGGTGGCCGTGATCCACCAGGGACCGAGCAAGGTTCGCCGGTACTTCGATCTGATATCCGCCGCCGCCAGGCCTCGCCATGTTACGTTTCGAGTTACGAAAGGAGCAATCTCTTTCCGACACCGGGTCCATGTGAAGCGCGGTTGGTCGGCGACGAAGACACGCTCCTCCTGTGCATCGATCAAGGTCGTCATAGCGGAGCCTCATGGGCGATATAAGGTTTTGACCAAGAAGGGGATTTTCACCTGGTCCATATCAGCGAACCTAGCGTCCAACGGTTGCTGGATCATTTTACGACGCGCCTGTCAACCACGCAGTGGGTGTTGGCTGCCCGGTCGCATGCCTTGCTCGGAACAAGGCTCGTGCGGTGACGAGCCAGGATAACATGCGCTACGTCGAAAGGGCCGTGGTTCCCTGACTATCAACCACGCGCGGCTCCGGCAACGGCACCAGGAAAGTGCCACCGGCCGCGATATAGGCCTCGTTGCGCTTGATGATCGCCTCGGCATAGATCCAGGCGAGAATGATCACGACGTCCGGCTTTTGCGTGAAAAGCTCGGAAGAAGGCCGCACGGGAATGTGGGCTCCGGGACTGAAGCGGCCCTGTTTGAGCGGATTGTCGTCGACGATGAACCTGATCCTGCCTTCCAATTCGAAATGATAGAGCAGCGTCGTGGTGGTGGTGGACGCCCCATACGCGGCGATGATCTTGCCGGCCGCGCGCGCCTGATCGAGATAGGACAGCACGTTGCGCTTGCGGCGCTCGATCGCATCGAACCAATCCCGATAGATCTTGGGTTTGGTGATGCCGCGTCGCTCCTCCTCGGCAAATAGCGTCGACAGCTCCTCTGAGCGCGGGCGCTGTCCGCTGGACTTGGGCTGCGCGAACGCGCGGATTGAGCCGCCCTTCGTGGAGGTGCGTTCGACATGGAACAGCGTCATGTCCTGCGCGTTCAGGAACGTTTCGAGCGGGATGAGGGCATGGTGGGAGACGTGTTCGTGATAGATAGTGTCGAACACCATGTTGTCGATCATGTCGACGATATAGGAGACTTCGAATATGAAGGCACCGTCGTCGGCCAGGAGCAGTCGGATGCCTTTGACGACATCCGCCATATTGTCGATGTGAGCGAAGACGTTGTTGGCACAGAATAGCACGGCGCTGCCCTGATCGGCCTTGATCCGCGCCGCAAGTTCGCTGCTGAAGAAATCGGGCTTTGTCGGAATGCCATCCGCCGTCGCGGCGGCGGCAATATCGCGCGCCGGATCGACACCCTGCACCCGCATTCCCTCGTTCTTGAAGGCCTTCAGGAGAGATCCGTCATTGCTGCCCATCTCGACGACAAGACTGCCTTTGGCGACTCCGAGCTCAGTGACCGCCGAGTGAGCGTAGCGCTTGAAGTGCTCGACTAGTCCCAGCGAGACCGATGTCCGATAGGTGTAGTCGCGGAACAGGACGTCGGGGTCCACGACGTCGAGGTTCTGCAGATGCCCGCAGGCAAGGCAAAGATAGCAGTCGAGCGGATAGAGCTCCTGGGGCTCGTCCCGCCGTTCAGGTGTGACAAAGGCATCGCCGATCGGCGACGGCCTGATCGGCAGGACATGATCGAGCGAGGTGGATCCGCACAGGCGGCAGTCGTTCTTATGCGTGACGTGTTGCATGTCTCGGCCATCCTTACCGGCGAATAAGGGCTCTCATAGGGAGTTAATGGTTGGATTCATAGACCCGAAAAGCTCTTGGCCACTTCTTCCGCCCAGACGACGGAAACGCCGCCATCCAGGAACAGGCATTGTCCGTTGATGAACGATGCGCGCTCGCTGCAGAGAAAATCGAGCGCGTCGGCAGACTCCTCGGCGGTGCCGAGGCGGCCGAGCGGGACCAGGCGGCGGTAGACGCTCATCAGCTTTTCGTTGGATTCATAAAATGAGCGGGACTCCGACTTCAGATAGGTCAGTGGCATGATAGCGTTGACGCGGATCCCCTTGCGCCCGAGCGTCGCGGCATAGTGGCGGACAATCGCATTGAGGCCGCCCTTGACGGCGTGGTAGCCGACGGGTTGTGAACTTCCGACGAACTCGGCATAGACCGAACTTACGACGCCGATCGCGCGGTCACCGCTGTCGACAAAACAAGGCGCAAAGCCCTCGATCAGGTCACGCGACGCGGTGAGCCCGATCTGGATTTCCCCGACCCAGGGGTCGCCCTTGCCTCGGAAACGTTGGCTCAGGACAAGATAGCTGATCGGCCCACCGGCTTCGTGGATTCGCGTCCACAGGTCTGAGAAGGTTGCCGATATTTCCAGATCGGCCGCGAAATGCCGCAAGCGGGACGGCTCCGGGAAATCAGTCGGCTTCCGTCGCGACACCACGCTGACCGAGCATCCACGCGCCAGGAAGCGCTCGACGACAATCCGGCCCAGTCCGCGGCTGCCACCGACGACGACGGCGTGCTGTCCAGTCATGCTGGCGTTCCCTGCAGCGCGGCCACGCGCCGCAGCAGCTCAATCTGATAGGCGGCTGCCTTCTCGGGCTCCCGATCATCGGGCGCGAAATCGGCGAATACGGTGGCCGACGGCCGGAAGGGACCGTTGGTGATTTCGTGCACGATCAGGACATCGCTGCGAATGATGAGGGTATGGAAGAAGGCTGACGACATCCGATAATAGAATGGACGGCCGCTCCCCGGCGCCCCGAGCGGAACGATCCGGTCGATCTCGCCTGCCTCGGTGAAGACCACAATATCGACCTCGCCCTCGATGATATGGAAGGCTTCGCTCTTGCCCGGATGCTTGTGGGGTCGGATATAGGAGGTCGGATCGATCGCGATGATCATCTCGTGGAGCGCGTCGTCGCCATCGGGATGCGTATTGATCCTGGCGCGGCGCTTCGCGCTTGCCTTCACTGCCGCGCGGAGCGTATCGAGTTCATCTTGGCCGATCGCGGATATCGGTCCCTCGGCGAGGAATACCTCCGGAGACTTCTGAACAAGAGCCATCAGGCCAGATCCTTCACGATCGAATCGTCGAGCGCCGCAAAAATCGAGCGAAATTTCACCCCCCGTCCGGAGAGGGGCGCCAGCTTGGCCTGCACCTTCGCCTGGATTTGGGGAGCCACCGCAAACAGACAGGTCCCGATCCGCTCGTTCTGCAGAAGCTGCGCCGAGCTTACCACGGGCACCTCGAAGCCTGGGGGAAAAAAGCCTGCCTTGTCGGGATCATCGTCGACCGCCATGGCAATGTCGGCCGCGATCCCGAACGCATTCACGAACATGATCGCCTGATGGCCGATCCCGAACAGGGCGATGCGATCGCGCCGGGGACCTGCGGCCCGGGCCAATTTCGCGCGTAAGGCCGCGCGGGTCGGCGCAAAGCCGTCGCGGTAGGCCTGGAAAAGGCTGGAGCCGCCACCGGCCTGAAGCGGCGGGGACGGCGACTGTGCGACCTCAAGAACTGCAATGAGGGCATCTTCCAGCATCCCCGGATAGCGCAGAACGGCGAGGATGCGATAGCCTGCGGTTTCGCCAAGCCGTCGTAGTGTCTCCTCGACGAAATAGCAGCTGTGCTCCTCCCAGAGGAAGCAATAGTCCTTGGCCGCCAGGAATTTCGCGCTGTCGGGGACTTCGACCAGGAGCAGGCCGTCCTGGGCGAGGAGGTGGCCGAGGGCGCCGAGCGCTGCTACTGGATCGGGTGAATGCTCCGCGATGTAGCGGCAAGAAACCACGTCGAAAGTTCCCTTCTGCGCGGCGATACCGGCGAGGCCGGGTGCGTTGAGGGTCGCCTGCCAGGTTTCGAGATACGGGTAGCGTCCATCCGACGGGGCGGCCTCAAGCGGGAGTGCCTCGGTCGTGATCCCGCGCGCCGCAAGGCGCGACAGCAGCGGCTGCTCGAACGGTCCGGTGCCGAGCGCCGTGCGCGCCCCGGGCCGAAAGCCAAGCACCGCTTCGACCAGCGCGTCGAGATGGCCTTCCGGTTCGCGATAGTGGATCCAAGGCAATTCAGGAACGATAGCGTCGATTGGAGGTGCTTTACGCAGCTGAATCAGCTGGCAGGTCGCGCATTCGACAATGTCGAGATCGACCAGGGCGTCAGCTGTTCCGGTTCGCGTGAACCGGTTGCAGACCGGAATCCGGCCAAGCGACAGGGGTGACGTTCCGACGACCTGTCCGCATAAGCGGCATTGAAACGACGGCGCTGGGCGCATGGCTTTGGTGGATGGACTCATTGGGATGATGGTAGAGGCTGCATCGGGCGTGATCAAGATAATCGGCCCAAAGCCCTGCCGTGTATAGCAATTTTCCGGCTGAACGGACTCGGCAAAACGGTTTGACGTCTTCCAATATTCGATGCCATAAGCATGAGCAGATGTCGATCTCCGCAACCTATATTCTCGGAACGCAATTGAGGAAATCGCAGCATAAGGCCCTGGCCCGATCCGACGTTGAGCCGGCACGCCCAGTTCGATGCGGTAAGCGGCCGCGGTATCGGTCACCTCCCTTCTGCGGCCATCGAGTTCATCGCTCCAACGACCGGTTTGGTCGCCGAGCCCGACGGTGATCTTGGCGGCCACACTGGGTAGCGCGGGCCCGTGCGCCGTTCCGAGCCAATTTTTCGACATGGCTCTATCATAGAGGCCTGCTTGATGCTCGACCTATCCACTTCCGCGAGTAACCCGAGTGATGGCTTCGTCGCTTGGCTCAAGAACCAGGCGAGGCGTGTGCTCACGCGGGTCGCGCGCTCTTTGTTTGAAATGCTCAGGCGAAGCAGGGCCCGGCATTTCGCACGCAACATCGCATTTGTCTGCCTTCCCTTCAAAATCCGTGTTCGCGGCACGATATTGTTTCGGTATTTTTTCGAGCATGCAGGTCTGGACCGGCACTTCTCCTTCTTTTGCGGGCCCTTCCTGACCCGGCACTTGGATTGGGTTATGAACGGCTCGTTCACCAGGCGCTATCCAATAGAGACCGCCTACTATCTTCTTCTCTGCGGATTTCGGGCAGAAGCTCTCATCCTCTTCCGGCGGATGGAACTACCAAACAAAGATCCTCAATATGATTCCGCGTTTGAGGGGGTTGCGATGGCCGGGGAGGGCTATTCGATGGACCTGCTGACGCAGATCCATCGCCTCGACTGGGCCTATGTCGTCAACAAATCGCTGGAACTTCGAACCTTCGTGCGCCTCATGCTTGAGCACCGGAATTTCCAGCAGGAAGAACGCGTGTTTGAGAGACTTGTCGCGCTCAAGAGTCTGACGCACAACGCTCCGGTCGAGCAATACATTCCGCACTTCTTCGGCTCTCAAGACGTGATCGACTGTCTCATGCAAGACCTCAACCTCCCGGATGCCACAGGCATCCTCAAGTCGCCGAACGCGACCGCCGAGGATGGCGAGGCACCTTCCGACCAGCAGCCAGAGCGCACCGTTTCTCTGGATGTTTGCCTGTTCTACGCATATCGCCATCTGCTGCTGAGAACCTATCACAATGGCGAGGGTGATCGTGTGCCCCTTGTCTATATTCGCTGCATGGAGACACAGCGTCGGCTGCGGCGGTCGCTTCCCGCACCCTCGCCCGAATTGAAGCGGGTTCTGGACCGCATCGGTGTCGAACTGCCTGATGTCAGATTGCTGTCGCCGGATTGGAGTGCGCTAATCGGACACAATGGCCATCTCAACGTACATCTGATGATGCGGGAAATGGGCTGGTGGAAGGGGTCGCCGGTGCTGCTGGCATACAAGAACAGGATTGCCAACAAGACGTTCCTCTCTCTGTTTGATGAAATCTGTCCGACGCTCACCCTTGGTGAGAATGTCGCGCCGGCCGCGTGGCATGAACTGGCCAGTCTCACGCCGTTCCTTGGCGACTCACACCAGGCGTTCGAGTTCAAGGACGGCCGAGCCATATACTGGAACGACGCTGGCGCGAGGGCGCTGCAAAAATGGGAACGGCAAAAAAGGGGCTTTCCGCTGCGCGAGATCTATGACGCAAGGCTGCGGTCGAACGACCGCGCGGAGACGCTGTTTCAGTCGCTCAGGAAAAAATGGGGGATGGGCCCGGACGATTGGCACGTTTGTCTGCACATGCGCGATGCGGAGGCGCGCGGGGAGACCCTCGGCAAAGGCGAATCGATACGAAGCACGGTGATGGGCAATTATCTCGAGACGATTCGCCACATCACCGCCATGGGTGGATGGGTCATCAGAATGGGCGGCCGCAAAGCGCCGCCGCTTCCGGCCATGACCCGGGTCATCGACTATGCTCGCAGCGAAGATCAGATGCCGGAGATGGATATCCATCTTGTCCGCCGCGCGCGGATGTTCATTGGCACGACGTCCGGTTTCGCCTATGTGGCGTCGAGCTTCGGGATTCCGACGGCAATGGTGAACGCGCTCAGTTCGGTCGGACTGTTGTGGTCCGAGGATACGCGGTTTGCTCTCAAGCCGGTCCGCACGCGTGACGGGCGGATGCTGTCGCTTCGCGACGTGACGTCGGAGCGATGGCGCTGGGCGTTTCCGACCTACGAAACGGTGACCAGCGCCGGCCTGGTCGTGAGCGAAAGCAGTCCGGATGAAATTCTCGAAACGACCAAGGAAGTGTTGGATCTTTCGGCCGGCGGCAAACCGTTGATCGAGCCCGTCGATGATTCCTGGGAGACATGCGTGAACATTCAGGGGTTCTTTGGCAACTCGCGGCCTGCCCGCTATTTCCTGGAAAAGTATTCCGCATCGCTCTTGGCCGAAGACTGAAGCTCGCCCGATGAATATTGCACAGTCGAATTTCACCTTCGATCAGGCTCATGCAACGCCGCTGCACTATCGTCGGGATATCGATGGCCTGCGTGCGGTGGCGGTTATCCCGGTGGTTTTCTATCACGCATTTCCGGCGTTGGTCCCCGGCGGCTTCATCGGGGTCGACATTTTCTTTGTCATCTCGGGCTATCTGATCACGGGCATCATCCACCAGCAGATGCTGGGCAAGACGTTCAGCGTCGCCGATTTTTACGCCCGCCGCATTCGGCGTATTTTTCCAGCCCTGGTTGTGGTCGTGGCCGTCACGTCGCTGATTGCCTGGTTCGTGTTGCCGCCGCGCGAATTGAAGTCGCTTGGCACCAATATCGCCGGCGGTGCCGTATTTGCACAGAACTTCATTCTGCTGGGCCAGGTGGGATACTTCGATCTCGCGGCGGAGACAAAGCCGCTCCTGCATCTGTGGTCGCTCGGCATCGAGGAACAATACTACATCGTCTGGCCGCTGCTGCTGCTGCTGATCGGCCGATGGCACTTCAGAAGCCTGGCGGTGACCGCGGCGTTGGCTGCGGCATCGTATGTGGCCTGCGTCATCGTCGGCACTTACGCGCGGGATTGTGCATTCTATCTCCCTCTGACTCGGGCCTGGGAATTGTTGGTCGGATCGGGGCTTGCGCTGTGGCACAATGGCAGGCCTGCGGTCTCCCAGGCGGTCGAGCCGAACGTTAGGCTGTACCGTGAGGCCGTCGCTCGGATGTTTCGCGAAGCCATCAGCGTTGGCGCCCTGCTGGCGATCGCTGCCGCTTTATGGGGGTTCAACTCTCGAATTCCCTATCCTGGCTTCTTTACGCTGGTGCCCGTGCTTGCGGCGGCTGCGCTGATTGGGACGAGTCGCACCCGCGTTCATCGCGTCGTCCTGTCGGCGTGGCCGGTCGTGTTTGTGGGGCTGATCAGTTATCCGCTCTATCTGTGGCATTTCCCCCTGATGGCGTTCGCCCGCATCCATTTTGTGGACGGCGTCCCGTTTCGGGTGATGAGCGGCATCGTGCTCATCAGCGGGATCCTGGCCTGGCTCACTTACCGGTTCATCGAGCGGCCAATCCGTTTCGGCAAGCAGCATGGGGGGTACAAGGTCGGGGCGTTGGTCGGCGGGATGGCTGTCCTCGGCGCAGTCGGGCTCGTGGCCGATCAGACCAACGGATTTCCGATGCGCATTCCCGAGAGCATTCGAGGCTTCATGCTCGACGGCAGCGAGACCGCTTTTCGCTGGCGGGCGGGAAAATGCCTGTTGCTGCCCGAACAAAGCGCTGCGGATTTCGCGCCGGAGTGCAGTGGTGACGGTCGCCATCCGCTCGTCGTTGTTTGGGGAGACTCCTACGCGGCATCGCTCTATCCGGGACTTGCGCACTTCGGTGCGGAGCGTGGCTTCGATGTCGCCGAATTCGCGGCGTCGTCCTGCGCGCCGTTGATCGGTTACGTCAATCCGTATCGGCGATTTTGCAAGGGAGCGAATGACTTCGTCCTGGAACGTCTGGCAGTCTTGAAGCCCGAGGCCGTCATATTCTACTCGACGTGGAGTTACAGTCAGGAGGATCTTCACAATGGTCTTGAACGGACCGTCCCGCTCCTTCGGGCCTTGAACATCAAGCATATCCTGCTATTGGGGCCTCCGGCGACGTGGCTGGGCGAAGGCTTGCCTGCGAATATCCTCGATTATTATTTTCAACATCATGCGTTGTTGCCGGAACGCACCTTGTACCGATCGAGGGATTCATCATTTACCCGGCCGTTGGATGAGTATCTGAGGGCGCAGGCCAAGAGCGTTGGGATCGACTATGTTTCGGCTCGGCAGATGATGTGCAACGACGACGGATGTCTGGCGCGATTCGGCTCGAACGGGGCCGAACTGACCGCCTACGACAGTGGTCATCTGACCTACCCGGGTTCGCTTTTCATCGCCAAACAGACTCTGGACGCGCTGCCGGGCTTCGACCATTAGGGGGGCGCGCTGAGCGATCATCACCATGGATTGTCGGGAGCGAGCGCCGGGTCGAACGGTGTGCCCCTAGCTCAAGACATCGACATGAGCCGGAGCTATCTGGCGTTCGTCGTTGGCATCGTCGGACTTGTTCTTGCGAGTTTTTGTCTGCAGTTGAGTCGCGAAGGAGGCGATCACTTCGCTGCCATAACCGCGGCCGGGAAGGCATCCTGGTATCAGGACCTCGCCGGCGACTATGTGACCGAAATCCAGGACCAGGATCTGTTCTTTCACGATATCGGACGTTCGATAGATTATGCGCAGCGCGCCGACATTGTGATATTGGGATCGTCGCTGGTGTCCTTCGCCTTGAACGAGGAGGTGATTCGCGCGCGTCTGGAGGAACCATACGGCCTCAAGTTCTACAACATGGCATTCGTCGGCGTCGGGAGTGGCGAGTTTTCGCGGCGGATCATCGAAAAGTATGACCTTCATCCGCGCTTATGGATCGTCAACGCCGACGACGGCGGCGGCGGCGGGAATTTCTTCAGCCGCAACCTGATGCGAAGTTTCGGCGCGGACGTGAAGAGCATCCCTGCTTCGCAACATGGCCGCGCGCGAGCCTATTACGATGTGATCCGCCGGAATCTCCGCTGGAGGCTCGAAGATGTCACTGCCGGAGTGCGAAGCAGGCTTTTCCCCGCCAATGCAGCGAAAACCGTCATTCCGAAGTTCTACCGGAGTAACGAAACCGGGGCCGCCGATATGAGCTTCTTTCCGCACTTTCTCGCGGATGATAACCCGCGGGTGAAGATGACGCGTGATCCGGATTGTCACACCACCCCTGAAGCGATCGCGGCGGCGCGCGATTTTGTTGCCGCTCTCGGCTCGAAGGTCGTGTTGACGCTCGTTCCCAATTTCCACGGCTGCCTGACGCAAGTGCGCGAGATCGCGCAGGCGATCGGCTCCGAAGTCGTCCTGCCTCCCAGAACCGACTATTCCAGTTGGGACAATGGCGGCCATCTCGACGGAAACGGCTCTGCCGAATTCACGGGTGACATGATCAGTGCGCTGGAGAATACCGCGGCGTTTCAGGCCTTGAGTCCGAAAAATGCGCGCTAGCGATATTGCAAGCGAGACGGGGGGCAGCGGCGCGTTATCGTTCGGCGGTGGCGCACCAGATTCGATCGGATACTGATCTGCGGCGGCTGATACGCGATCTCGTCCCTTGTGGATGAATTGAAATGCGTTGCGAACACCCAGTCGCGCGACCCGGCAGTTTACGCTCTCTTGCATTTCGTTTTCCGTTGCCACACCCTTCGGAGAACTGTGGAATGGGCTGGCTGATCGTGAGATCCGAGGTGAGCCCGTATTTCGGGAGGATGGTCGGCACCGCAGCGATCGCCGCTTCGATCAAACCGGGCACGACTTGTCGCCCCTGCGGCAGCTGCGCTTTTGGGGCAGCGGCGAGTTTTGGCATGGCGGCATCTGCCTGCGCCGGCGTCGAGCATGATAATCTGCGATGGTAGAGGGTGGGTCGCTATCGATACTCGGTGTGGTTGATCTCGCTGAGGCTGTCGTGATATAGTATGCTACACTTGGATCGCTCTAGGAAAAGTTGCGGTGTTGGCTCAATTCCGGAGTAACCGACTATGGGCGCAACTACGAGCAACGCCGTCAATCGGCTGCTAAATGGACTGGGGCTGCACTTGATGCGCCGGTCCACACTGGACGAGCTGATCTCAGCGGGTAGAAATGATAGGGCAGGGAAAATCGACGGCGAAGTACTGCAGACCGATCTAAACGACGAGGATTTGCGTCAAAATGAGGCCGCCCACAACTTTAGGCGTACGCCGCGAGACGGCGAGCCCGTCGAGATAGTTCCTCTCACGTATCTGAAGACCTTGCAGCGAGAGAGCTTGGCGCTTCGAGATCAATCGAGTGAGCTTGCCAAGCTTCGACGTCAGCTTGCAGCGGCAAATCGCGCATTCACTGCCGCTTCAGCGGCGCAAGAACTTGCGAAGCCCAGATTCTATACGCCAACTTACGACTATTGGGGTCTTCGAACAGATCCCGCCGTCATTCACAACCACAACTTCATGCGCGATCCCCGCTTTGTGTTGGCTTATGAGCGCGGAGCTGTCGCGGAAGGGTATGACCCCAAGTATTATTGGCGAACGCACGTCGCGCTTTGGTGCGGGAGCGTTGCCCTCGCTTTAGGTGGCGATTTCGTCGAATGCGGCGTCTGCCGCGGGATGCTGAGTTCGTCTATCATGACCTATCTCGACTGGAATAAAATCGATCGGCGGTTCTTCCTGTTCGATACCTTCGTCGGTCTTGACGAGGCACTGGTCACGGATGAAGAGGTCGGAACCGGCAACCTTGCTCATTTCCGCGAGATGTATAAGGAAGACCTTTACGACAATGCTGTGAGGAACTTTTCCGGATTCAACAATGTTGAAATTGTCCGTGGCAGTGTGCCCTCAACGCTAACAAGTGTAAATATCGGTGAAGTCGCGTACCTCTCGATCGACATGAACAACACCACGCCGGAAATCGCGGCAATGGATTATTTTTGGGATAAGCTCCAACCAGGCGCACCCATCCTGCTCGATGACTACGGCTTCGTAAACTATGAGGTCCAGAAGCGGGCGTTTGATGCCTGGGCGGTACAACGTAAAGTCGAGATTTTGGCGCTTCCGACTGGACAAGGACTGATCATCAAGCCTCCCGTCAGCTAGAAGGGCGATACGAATGGTCGCGGCGCGCCACCCATGGCAATATGATCATCTGGACTGGTCTCTTTGTTGAGCGCATTGAAGATGGCGGAGTGTATCTTGCGGTTGCCGCGTTCCAAGCCTTAAGCTAGAAATATGCTCGCTAGCAATGGTTCAAGCGAGGCGCCGGGTGACATAGCGCCATTGTTAAAGGTATACACGCCACATTCGGTCGGATACCGACCCGATATCGACGGCCTGCGTGCGATCGCCGTAATGGCAGTGCTCGCCTATCACGCGTTTCCGCGCCTCGTGCCGGGCGGTTTCGCGGGCGTCGACATCTTCTTCGTCATTTCCGGCTATTTGATTACCGGAATTATCCATCGGCAGATGCTGGAAAAGCGATTCAGTATCGCGACTTTCTACGCTCGCCGCATCCTGAGAATATTTCCGGCGCTCATCATCGTCGTTCCGGTTACGTTTATCATTGGCTGGTTTGTGCTCTCGGCGGCGCAAATGGAAGCGCTGGCTGCCAACATGGAGGGGGCCGCTGCGTTCGTGCAGAACTTCGTCCTGCGCGAACAGATCGTCGGGTACTTCGATCCGGGGGCGGACCGTCTCCCGCTTCTGCATCTGTGGTCGCTCGGGATCGAGGAGCAGTACTATGTAATGTGGCCGCTTGCGCTTTTGCTGATAGCACGTTGGCGAACTCGAAGCGTGGCTATCGTTGGTGTGCTTGCAATCGCATCATTTTTGGCTTGTGTGCTGGTTCCCTCTTGGAACGCAGCCCTGGCTTTCTACTCGCCGCTGACCAGGGCCTGGGAACTGCTCGTGGGCTCCAGTCTCCTTCTCTGGCAGGAGAAGAGGCTTGCAGGCAGCTATCGAGACGGCGGGGAATTTACGCAGCATCACACGGTGTTCGCGATGGCTGCGCTCTGCGGAATCGCCATCGCCTTTTGGGCGTTCAGTGCCCGCACGCCGTGGCCCGGCTTCTTTACGCTGGTTCCGGTGTTCGGGGCAGCGGCCCTGATCGGGACATCGGCCACCTTCGCGCATCGTCGGATATTGTCGGCTCGCCCGATGGTTCTGATCGGACTGATCAGCTATCCGCTATATCTCTGGCATTTCCCCTTGATCGCATACGCCAAGATGCACTTCTCGAAAGGAGTGCCGTCACCAGTCATGTGTGGCCTCGTCGTCATCAGCGTGCTGCTGGCATGGCTCACATACTGTTTCGTCGAAACACCCTTCCGATTTGGCGCGTACCCCGTCAGACTGCGGGCCGCAAGTCTGTTGGCCGGAATGGCGACGGTCGGTCTGGTCGGGATTGTCGCGAGCAGCACGCGAGGCTTGCCGGAGCGCTTCCCGCAACCCATTCGACCTTTCATGCTTTCCGGCAGCGAGACCTGGATGAACTGGCGACGGGGCGAATGCCTGTTGCTGCTTCAACCTGCTTCCGACTTTGCGCCCGAATGCGCAGGAGGCGGTCGCCGTCCGTTGCTGTTGATCTGGGGAGATTCTTACGGCGCCGCGCTTTATCCCGGCCTGCTCCATGTTGCTGCCGAGCGGGGCTACGACGTCGCCCAGTATACGGCTTCGGCGTGTCCGCCGTTGATAGGATACACCTTGCCCGAGCGGCCCTTCTGCAAAAGCATCAACGATGACGTCTTGCGACGAATAGGGGAGCTGCACCCCGATGTTGTCATTCTTGACGCGACCTGGGGCCACGCCGAGCAAACGCTTCGGGAGGATCTGCCGCTGACGGCGTCGCGGCTCAAGGCGATGAATGTTCCCAGGATCGTCATGATGGGACCGCCGCCCGGTTGGGGGGGGGCGGGGTTGCCTGACACCGTTCTCACCTACTACGAGCAAACGCGCGCGGTCTTGCCGGAGCGGACGTTCTACGGCTCGAACGATGTGTGGACGCGAGCCAGGGACGCCATGCTAGCCGGGCTTTCGAGCGAGCTCGGTGTCCACTACATTTCGGTACGGAATGTCTTTTGCAATGATGACGGCTGCCTGACGCGGATCGGTCCGAGCGAGTCGGAGTTGACGGCCTTCGATGCCGGCCATTTGACCGTGCCGGCCGCCATCTTCCTGGCGGATCAGACGCTCGACCAGATGCTCGGGGCCACGTCCCGTCAATCAACCTCCGCTGGCACGCCGCGATAGGAATGGATAATGAACCTCGTCCCACCGACCGAATAATCGCCACCGTGACTGGCCTCGATGCCGAACTTCTCGACCAGTTCCTTCCAGGCCTGCCGCTCGCCGACGGTCGGGAGCGCGCGGTTGGCGTTCCAGTCGTCAAAACAGAAGATCGCGCCGGTCGATATCATTCCCCTTGCGAACAGCGGCTCGAGCGCATCCATGGTCGACTGATACAGATCGCCATCGAAATGGATCATCGCGAAACGCGTGTCCGGCGCGAGGGTTTTCACCGTATCGGCAAACCAGCCCTCGTAGAGTTCGAAGCGCTGGGGCGGAAGCACCTTCCCGATCACGGCACGCAGCTCGGGCGCGGCGAGCACCTTGCAGCCGCCCTTGGCCCAGGCGCCGGTGAGGACATGAGGCGAAGCCTGATCGATGGGAGAGGTGATTTCCGGCAGGCCCTCGAAGCTGTCGAACAGTCGCAGTATCCGGAACGGGTTTTCGCCGGAAGCCGTCTTGCCAAGCGGTTGCCGTTGCAGGTCGAACACCATCGACATGGCCAGGGTGCGCGCGCTGAAGCCGCCCATGGTGCCGAATTCCGCGATGTCGCCATTGACGTGCGCACTGTTGATGTATTGGACGCAGAGCGTGAGCGTCTTTGCGATCTCCTTGGCTGGCAGGATCAGGATATCCTCATAGCCGTAGTACGACGCCGGCGAGGGCAGCTGCCTTGCCTTGTATTTCTCCAGCGCGATGTCCTGAATTCGCCGGCC
>Ga0307509_10003008_pt1 | contig 26363 bp, 23 predicted proteins | sample 10_EM_MG_FD_202245 | JGI IMG/M metagenome (GOLD analysis project Ga0307509, IMG submission 202245) | Populus trichocarpa ectomycorrhiza microbial communities from riparian zone in the Pacific Northwest, United States - 10_EM | ecosystem: Host-associated > Plants > Roots > Unclassified | place... | reverse complement strand
CCTATTCTTTCTCAATTGATATCATCTTGTTTGGTCTAATTTGGTTAAGAATTGGTTGAGTTGTTACATATTTTAGTTGGGGTTATTATGGTTGCCATGTGTGACACATCCCGGTGCTGTGACACTTCCCGGTGGTTGACGTTAATACGAGAGAGGATGAAAATACCCATGAATACAAGTCAGGAAACCAAACACAATCCTAGCAATCCCTCCATCCGTCTCGCTTCTTGCATAAGTCCACTATCGGAGGCATTGGGGGAGATGTCGCTGCCCTGGTCGCTTGAGATCGTTGCCAGTGATATACCCCTACCGTGAAAACTGGAATAATTGGACTTCACGCTAGTATGTTGACTTAAGGTTGGGGGCACGGAGGGACCCTGTTTCAAAAGGAAATGAGTGTCTCAACTGTGAAGACTCGGGTTCACTGTGATGATTCTCAAAGTCAGCTCTCAACAAAACTGTGATGACTCGAGCCACAAAGAAGAAAGGGGAAAAAATATAAAAAATATGTATATAAATATAGAATAGATAGAATAAATATAATAATTAGACAATTGGTGAGCAAACACAACAATATACACAATAGTCTATATCAGTGTATCCAGATGAAGTCCAGCAATGTTAGTGAAAGCAGCCAGAAGAGTGAAAGTCCGCCCAGTCTTAACACCCCTTCCAGCAAATCAATTTTACGCTGGAATTAAGAAGAAGCTAGGCCCCAAGAGAAAACTCCTTTCAGATAAGCTTCGAGTACCTCCTAGCCCTGTGGAAAACCCCTACCGCTCATATACTATTAGTTATCGGCTGAGAGTTCCTTCCTATTAGGAGACGCCATCCATATCATGCAGGCCCACAAAACTGCGCAAGCCAATGTGCCTGGAGGTCATGCAGTGCTTTCAAATTCCAGGCGCCAATCTGACCCGCTGGCGGAAGGAAGAGGTGGATGGAAAGTATCTAGAATACCGCAAAGATCAGCAGAGAGGAAGTAGAGGAGGGAGAAAGAGAAAATGGAAGGAGATGGAGAGACTCTTGTTTGATCGAGTTCGAGTTCGGCGTGCAACCGGAGGTTTTGTTCAATGAGGATGGTTCCGACGAGTCAGTAAAGAAATATTTAGAGAAACTTATCCAGCAGAGCCACTTACCAATTTTGCCTTCTCAAATGGGTGGTTTTGGGGATTTCTTAGCTGGCACCAAATTTCCCTACGGCTAGTAACCAACAAATCGAGTCAGCTTCCATCAGACTTTGGGGAGGAGATACTTAACAGGATGCGGTTTAACTGTCGAAATTCTCAGCTACGGCCAGACGATCAGAGGGGATTGGGGGACACACCAGCAACTATTGGTAGATATTGCTTATCCAATATCATTAACATGGACCAAACCCCTCTACCCTTCGAGTGTCTCAAAGGGCAAACCTATAATAATATAGGTGATGGAACAATTTGGATACAAGGCAGTCAGTCGGGATGGGATAAAATGCAGGGAACAGTTCAACTTACCGTCTACGCTAATGGTATTCCTAGAATAAAGCCTTTAGTATTCTTTTGTGGACTTGGAGTAGGAGGAGGAATTTTAAAAGAGAAGGAAAGTTACGACTCGCGAGTAGTAGTAAAGTTTAATCCAAAGGCATACGCCAATACAGAAAACTTCTTGCAGTGGATCGAGGAGCAACTAATACCTGTTCTCGATAATCAGCCAACAATCCTCGCTCTTGACTTGTTCGCTGCTCACAAAATGGAAGAGGTACTCAATACCTTCTTGGCCAACGACATCACCGTCAGCTTGATCCCTGGTGGCTGCACCTCATTAGTGCAGCCATTAGATGTTAGTATTAATCGTCCATTCAAGGATATTCTCAAGGTAAAAATAAATAAATCTTACCTCTCCATACTCTGTCTTTTATCCTACATTGAGGCGGCCAAGTTGAGGCCGGATACACCAGTGGCAATGCCCATACAGTGTATCCTGCTTCAAAGTGGCCGATCACCTCAAATATTAGGTGACTTCACAAGCCACTTGAAAACTCCAACCTATATAGGTTGGGAGAGAACCGGAAGATTTTCCAGGTAAATTGGATCCTCTTCCTACTTCCAATAGACTAACATTTGTGAACACAACTGTTATTACACACAGTCAAAATTCAAGCATTTATGCTCAAATTTAAACCGTATGTAATAGTAGTTGTGCTCACAAAAGTCAGCCAATTGTAGATATGAAGGGGATTCACAGTAGGTATTCCTAAAAATCTACCAATTAGCATCTGTCCAAGAAGCAGGAGTGGGAGGTAGGAGTAGGGGGGTGATATGCGTGTCCAGCAGGGTGGCCCAATAGATCAGAGATTCAATTGGCTTGTGGAGTTTTCAGTATTAATGGAAAACTAAAACCATTCCAGAGAGAAAGTACTAACAGAATATTGTGTGAGAACTAGGGGGTTCTTGAAGAAAGATTAGATCAAATCGAGAAGGAGGAGGAGGAAATCCTGGCACGGGGTGGGAAGTTAGTCGGAAGCATGATTGGGAGACGGAGAATACTTACAACATGGGCAGTAGGGGAGGCATGGGAAGTATTTTCTCGGGAGAGAGTTGAAGTTGTAAAGAACTCCTTTCGTATCTTGGGATTAGCACTTCCCATTGATGGCAGTTGTGATAGTGAGATATCTGTTAAGGGGGTGGATAATGCTTACCTGGTGGAGGGTTTGACAAAATGGGAGGTAGGGGCAAAGGTGGCTGTAGATCTTGAAGAAGATCGTCAAGAGTTGGCAGAAACCGATGATGATGCTGATTATTCTATGAAGAAAGCTGTTAGTCAACTGAAAAATTGATATTGCGTAATTTGCCTTGTGGAACCTTGGCAAGACATACCTTATATCAACATACTAGCGTGGAGTCCAATTATTCCAGTTTTTACGGTAGTTGGCATTGAGCGCGCCCTGAGTGAGTTAGGGGTGGTGGGTGGGATAACAAAGAACGCGAGCTGTAGCGAGCTTGGAGATGAGAACCCGAGTTGTAGCGAGCTTCGACATCTCCAGCTGCCGGGGGCTTCGACAGTACTATATGTGCTGGGGATTTCCGGGCCTTCTGGGAGTGAGCTATGACCCCCGGGCGAGGAAGCGACCGGAAAAACCTTTTTCCCACTACCCCCGAGACAGCGTTTTTTTGCGCCCTCGAGCCATAGAATACTCGGAACGCTTTGCCCAATTGGCAATGGCTTGGTCCAACCCGGCATCTTTCTTCCACCTTTTGTAACCAATTCTACCGCAAAACCGCCTGCTCGCAAATGCTCTGCCGGTAGTTTATCGTCTGCGTGATCGGAGTTTTGCATACAGAGGTATAGCGCCTAAGTTTTATATGTTCCACAAGCGAGGTTTGTTGCTATTACACCCTGTAGAACACACAAAACTTAGGAGCTATACCTCCGTAAATCTCGAGTTTTTCGGCATTTCATAGCAGAGTGGTTAGGTGTGTTGGCTCGTACTTATCAATACAGGATAAACTCACTGGTGCGAGAAAGCGATTGGACGGAATTCTTAGCTACACGTGGCAGAGCCGCACGAGCACCTTGGCTCATAACCTTAAATTATTTCATGCTTAAATTAGCCGTCATCATCGCACCATCTTCCCTGCACTCGCTTAAACATCTTTGATCATTTCCTTCCTTCTCAGCAACCTATAATAAGATTTTCAAAGTGTACTCGAGTACTCGTATGATTTCCTATCCCTCTACCTCGCACCGGCGATAACTCGGATATGCTGGAAGCGCTTGTTTGTAGCTTCAGAAATGCGCTTAGGGTTTGGGCATATGTCTTTAGCTTCGAGCGTTTGTTTGGACGTTCGGGAAAGCATTTCAAATGCAGAGATGTGCGATAGTTTTGAAATTATGCATCCGGCGGGAGAAAAGCGGGAACGCTGCAAGGACAGCGTGGAAGAGCTGGAAGCCCGGAGGCAGGAGAGTGTTTTCCTTTGTTAGCCCGGAAGTCATCATGGGGGAAGGGGAGACTCACATGGAATAGCATGGGCGTGCCTAGCGGCTCATGGGGGGTAGGATATTACTGTGGTTGATATATACCCTGTCTTCGCTGATTAGTTAGATGCTGATGTAGCGGTTGAGCTAGACTATGGTTGTTGGTGAAGAGTTTTCCCCGCCCCTGAAGTTGTGCGATCGTCCTCTTTCGTGTGAATTCTTAGCGTTTAGCTGTTTCGTTTCTTTGTCACCATATTGCCTTCGCCATCGATCTACGTTTAAAAATATATCTCTTACGGGTACGAGTTAGTTATATGGTTTATAATACTTCATGCCCCCCCCGTTGCATACTTTCCAAAACAGGAAAAGTTTGAGAAACTGACACCGGTACAATTGATCAAAAATCGGTTTTAATATCTGCCTGCGAATCTATACATTACTCAAAACTTGTGCCACTCCGGCATCCAAACCCAGAAGCCCGCGATCCAAACGGATGCCAGGCCAGTCGTCGGGAACGGTGGGGAACCCTAAGACGCGAGCATATGGATTCCCCGGGCTGAAGCACAACATTTGAGAAAGGATGGATGTTGGGTGCTTTAAAACCGGAAGACCGAAAGGGCTATTTCCGGCTGAGGGATCAGATAGGTGAAGCGGATCCCCGTAACCACCAAGCGGGGGTTCTAGGCTGGGATAACTGGTCAGATACTCTTGGGGCGTGGGGGTGGATTAGTCGAACCGTTTGGCCCTTCCTTCTCCACTACAAATAGCCTTGCCAGCAGCTTGACACAGTCCAAATGAAGGAAACTTGTCGACCCGTAATCGGTCAGTCATATTCCTATTGTCAAGGAATGACCTCGCCCCTCCGCTCCCGGCAGCCATTTAGAATGCTATGCGGCTGTCTACCAGCTGGATATGGCAGCGACCTTCAAGGAGGGCTTGACGATTGGAGATGTATAGGCAGGTAGATGTCTGCTGTTTACCTAGCGTTCCGTCTAGCTGCTAGTAGAGTTTGAAACCTCACCTCGGGAGCAACATTATGTTTGACCCCTGGCAACAAACATTTGGGACGGTCCTAATCTATCACAGGTGCTGGCTGAGACGCCACTATCTAATTTTACCACCTAATTTTTAAACCTAGACGGTTATAGTAGGTAAGCAGGCCCATAAAGTTTGTCGACGACCTTCCCAACTACAATACCTGTATCATACCAGCACTAATAACGACAATAGCACTACTACTCGAGTATTCTTCCATCCTCCTTCTGCCGCAAGGACGCCATAGTTCAAGCAGCTCTCGAACTTCTTACCCCTTCCACAACACCAACCTCCACACCCCTCGTTCGATCCACACTGAGGCGCTAACACCTGTTTCGCTGCCTCACCACCGCCCGATTCACAAAGCCCTCGTCCACCCTCAACCTAGTTAACCTCCACGATCACTCGCCTTTCTGTGATCCTAGATCGCTAATGCCACCATACCTCAACCTCAACCGCTACAACCCCCAGATTTCCGAAGGATACAGCGGCAAGTTTAGGGGAGAAAGTTATCCAGCATTTGGTTATTGATCTATGGTTGCTGGAAATGAGTTAACTTAGGGAGGCCTTTTGGTATAAAGTTAACTAGGTTTAAGATTGATGAGGCCTGTACGACTTGGGAAGTATGATACTTCCCCGCCCTACCTCCCCGCTAATTCGCTAACAGCCTATCCTACTACTAGCACAGGACACCGCCTGCAAATGCATCAGTGAACGCAGTCACTCCTCGTCGCACGCTGCGAGACTCCAATATGAGAATCCACCACCGCGAGACCCCCGCTCGCCTCCTAGTCCCGTCATGGCGCGCTCTAACTAGTGGCGTTCACTCAGCCTTTGGCACACCAATCACCCGTTCCTCCCCCTTCCAGTCCTGTTCCTAGCCGTGCTGGAAAGGATTTTCATTCGCAGCCCGCTGGATGGGTGGACTGCCGGGATTAAGCTTTTTAGGACCCATTATCTAGTGCAATGCCCAAAGACACGATTCAGGATTTAGGGCTGGGATTTGGTAATACCGCCCAAAGATGGGTCAGACAAGAACAAATCAGAAGTCAGAACCGAAGCAGGGGACAAAGCCAACGACCTATTTCTGCGACCCGGGAAGCTGCTCTGTAACCTGTCGGAATTTTTTATCTATTCATCCCTCAAATTTTATACTCCCCCAAGCGTTCCACTGGTTCGCCTAGCACCATGAAATCTCACTCGCCCCATCTTTGCATAGCTCCTGCCGGTGACAACCGAACTCTCGTTCTAGCCGAGAAGGTGTGGTTTTAAGCAACAAAGTCTAAAAATTAAAAAAGCTAAGTTAGGCGCCAACGGTCGAAAGTGATCAAATCTTTCATTAATTCAGTACAGGCACGGCTTAGGGGCATTTGGCCTAGACAACATAAGACATTTGAACACAATCTTTCATGGGAATATAATGGTATCCTCCCGCTCATACCCGAGAAAAGGAAGGAAAACTAGGGGCTGAAAGAGTATAGTGCAGTTCATTCCAGATCGGTAGAAAATGAAGGGTAAGCCAAGTGGGTGGTAACTAGAGGGTAGGTGATAGGGCTATATTTCTCTAAAGAGAAGCCTGTTGGCTAGAACTCTAGAAAAAGATATGGATGAATCATAGGGGATGAGGGATTTCTTTGGGCATTTTCTTCCATATTACCCCCCCCTTTTATCGCCGTATTATCCGGTGTCGGTTTCAAGGCTCAGTATCTATCTTCCATCTCCCTCGCCACCTCTTCTGCAGGCAATTCCACAGTGAGCTTTCCCCCCCGGCTGACCTGAGTATGCGCAATGAGTTCGGCCGGGATACAACCCTCTCCCAGAGTCCCAGACGAGGCTGGTGGGGATTTCAGGTGCGAGAAGAGCCCCAATATTCCCTGGCGGCGCTGACGCAACACCTCAGCAGCCACGAAGCCAAGCGCCACAGCAACTAAACCTCCTATGGCACCCCCAGCTATAGCCCCAATATTGGTTCTGGGGGGGCCTGAGCTGGAACCAGGTCCGTTAGCCAAACCTGTACCCCCGCTCGAGTTCTCGGGGGTGGTGGTCTTTAGTCTCATTATGGTCTCAAGATCTAGGTCGCTCCAGCCATTGACTGGGGCCTTCTTGGACGAGCCTCCGTTCTTACTACTAAGCGATTAGTTCACTCCTAGTGCACTACTTGCTGTGTTATAAGGGATTTGGATAACCTACTCGCCACCAATAAGCTCAATAACTTTTGAGGGGATTTCGTATCTTCCCTCGTTCGGTGTAAACTCATTTGTCCATGTCACTGTATTGATATCAAACAAGAATGCAGCATTTCCCTTGGTATCACAGGAAACGCTGCCAGAGTAACTCGAGGTCTTCTTCCCGCCATAGTAGAATATGTAGTGTTCTCCAATCGAGTGGCAGTTTGGTGATATCCTGGCTTTCGGGTCAGCAGTGGCGACCTTAGAAGTGGCAGCCAGCTGGGCCCACTGAAAGCTTGGAATTGAGAGAACCCAGATGGTTCTAACCGTTGCACCCTCAACGTTTGTGGGCGTGCGAGCTTCAACCCCTCCCATAATGTAGATTTGATAGCTGGAACCATCCGAAGCCGATTTGAGAGCAGTGCAGAATTCGAATCGAGGATCCGGCACCGGAGCATCAGGCGGTAGATGTTGGGTATACCAATTTGATCGGTTTGTGCTATATATGTTAATCTCAGAAAATTTTCTCTATCAGATACAGTCAGTATTTTACGGGGAGAAATTCAATAGGTAGAATAACATACTAAGTTGGTAGCCTTCTCAGACCTTCCGCCAAACTGGATCAAGACCTCATCTGTAGCTGTCGTGATATGAACGAAGCCTCCCTCAGATATTCCCCCAAATGGTGTGGTTTCGTTTATCCATGTATTGGTAGCCTCGTCAAAGGTGATTAGGCCATTATGCTCCTCTATCTCTGTCACTTTGAAAGATGTTGCGTTTACTAAGACAAAACTGCCACCGAAGAGAAAACCCTTCCTCAACGATGGAATCCATGCTGTCATTGAACTAGAGACCCGTCTTGAAGTGTTCTGCTGGAACCAATTCTTTAATGTTATCTCCGTATTATTCCATTGTCGAGTTGCAATATCATATTGCCATTTCTTGTCTTCAATTGGAGGGTCCCTCTTTCCATAAATGGTACTGTTGTATGGGTTCCACCTCCCAAAAGTAAAGTCAAAACCAACTTCTGTGGGGAAGACTGCGGCATCCACAACACCAGGCACTGTGACTGGAATTTCTTCGGTTTGAATGTAATTAACGCTGTCGAGAGAGGTGTTGAAACTCTCGGATATATTCAATGACCGAAGCACCGTATCTAAACATATTGCCCAATGGTTAGCTCTGAGAGAAGGGAGAAGGCCGTGCATTTAAAGGGGGTACGAACTAGGGCCCTTGAAAATATTGGGTTCTGGACCATATCTCATCCATCCTCCCGCAATATAAAGAATACCGTCTTTCTCGGTCACTAGATACTTCGACAACTGATCAATAAACAGTGAAAGAAAGTTCTTTGACAACTAGAGGGAGCCCTACTCATATGTGCACTCAAGGAGCAAAAGTCTTCAGTAGGATCACCCAAACTATGCGCTACCGATGGAAAGGACAGTAGTACCCCAAGAAGCCAAATACTAGGCGCAAGGAGTGGCATATTTTTCATGGCTGTGATATGAGGGGCTTCAGAAAAGGGTTTAACGAGACAACTGAGTTTAAGAAAAGAACATGGGGGGGAATAAATAGGGAAGGCTTCCGTTGGGGAGATTGGGGCAGTGGTGTATTACAATTTCTTGAGAAGCACCCTAAAGGTATCATAGAGACCTCGGGTGGAAACTAATCAGTCAAGCTGCGGCCAACATCCTTTCTATAAATTAAAAAAAAATGGTAAATCGTCCACCGAATGCTCTTTCGGTCAATAATCAGATGCATATCAGAAACCACCATTCCTTCGAAATATTCAAGGATTAGCCCGGCATCCGAATATATCTTCGTTCACTTAGTATACAAACAGGAAAGTACTCGCCACCACTTGCAACTATTAACGGTATCATACCCAGCTATCAGTGTTGGGAGCAGGGATTGCCCCGACAGAGTGAACAGTTAGACGCGAGCCGCGACATCCAAAGCGTTCAAAGGCACAACCCAATTACCTTCATTGTTTCCCCACCGTTACTTCCGGGAACATAACATTCAGAAATATATCAAGATATCCAAGGGGAGCTCATATTATTGTCTCCCAAAAGTGCTATATCTTAGCGAGCGCCACAACACCCAAAAGAAATTAAGAATTAAAAAAAAAGTGGGTGTTCCATATAGGGTTTGCCCTCCTATGCGGAGTTTTAGCCGCACACAGCTCTAGCATCCGCCGCCCAGCGATTCAACAGGCGAAGAACCATTTTACATGACCACAGTCGGCAATTGCGTTCATAAGCCAAGCTAAATTACCTATGGGGATTCATGCTGGGCCCCGATACTATGGCCACTCATTGAGCCTACATGAAGGAGTGGAACTACCCGTTAGAAGTATCACAAAATAAAGATACTCTCCTAATAATATATTCGTCTAGTAGAACTTCTAGCTTTAGCGGATTCTCCTCGTACCGACCAAAAATCCTTTACTACTAAGGGTTTTTCTATCTCGGGTTTAATAGTACCTTTCCAGGTAATATGAGGCCTCTGAATTCAGGCATTTGCGCAGAGGACCCGCGGGAGGTGGGGTATCTGACATAACAATAATCCCGGTCATGGGTTTTATTGTATCACGGAGCCACTACCGGTATGCCAAATTCAGATAAATCGTCCGGGCGGCTCAGGGCGGTTCAGGACATCTACCATGATTAAGATACTACAAATGTCTTAAGTTTAATAGAATGGAATGGTGGGAGGTGCAATCTCTATGCCCAACCCCGAGCAAATTTAGACCAGCACCGCACATTCAAGAAGTGTGTGTGCATCAGGAGTTTCTGCTAGAAGGCGCTCGAAGGCGAGACAGGCACCAATGCCGAGAGGAGAGCAGCAGAGCACGCGGAGGCCCTGGAGATGGTTGCAGAACTTGGCAGTTCTATCAGTGGAACGCTCTGGGCAGCGGGAGCACTTACTATATTGTTCTTTTGCTATAGCTAGTTTAGGACAATGATAACTCCCTCACCCCCGGCGCCTCAGGCTGCGCCAAGACTCTGCGGAAAAGACGAGAGACCTCTGTGGTGAACAGGAGGTGTCCCAGGGGTTGATTATGTAGTGATATAAATTCTCTCGTTACTCGCAGATATGTTTTTAGCAGAAGGCCGGACAAAGTTAAAAGAAACCCAGGTTATCCTCCTTCTCTCACCAGCCACATTCCTCCTGTGCATGCGTTTCAGAGCTCAAATAGTTGGACTTGGGCTAGAGAATGTCCTACTGCAAGAACCTCCCTTCTAGTAAAATTATAGAGAAATATATATGGCAATGTAAAATACTAGTACAGACCCAGAGACTTTGTCTCTGCTAAATCAAAGATTTCAACTAGGATATCGCGAAGTCAAAGCTATCACTGCTGTCATTCCCGAAAAAACCCAACACGAGAATGGCTGAACATGAGTTGACCTTTGCCGCTCGGTTATCCAAGCGCCCTGTCAGCCTTGGCGAAAGTTAAATCTCTAGGGTCATAATACTGTACATGTTTGTCAGCGAGCTTCGAGAGCGACCCGTAAGCACTCTATAAGCGATGATTCCATCCAAGGGCTACCTTGCAAGATGCTAAAAAAGAGTTATAAATCATGAGGAATCAGAGTTAGGAAGGAATTGGGAGACCAAACTACCGGCCGGATCGTAACCTATCAAGGATATGTTGATGAAGTATTATTATATTAGGCGATAAAATTCCAAATAGTTAAAGAAAAACGGAGTTTACCCCAATCTCTCATGTGTCGAGAGACAATACAGCACAGAACAGCAAATAAGGGCAAAAGCGCAGAAGTAAAATTTTTCAACGTCCCCGGAGCCAATTCACTTCTTTTCTTCCTTCCTTTTTTTCTTGTAACAAACGCTGACACTAGGTGACCTGCTATCAAATATTGTGCTGTACAATACATGTCTCCGAGTTGTTGGAAAATTTGATTGATGTCCCAGAGAAGATGCATTTGTGCACAATTCCCAGTAATGATTCAACGGTCAAGTGGTTACTGATTGCAGGTTGCAAGAGAGTGAAATTGGCTTTCGACAAGCCTAGTCCTCCCTCCCGATATGTCCCTGAGACTTTGCGGGAAAAAAAGAAAAAAGGTATGATAGAACAATCACTATAGCAAACAGTACAAGGAATCAAAACTAATACCACTGCCCTATGCCCGATGGCTTAAGGAGTGAAATCAGCTACTCCTTACCCCACGTTCTGGCACCATACCCGACAGCGCCCTTACCCCCATACTTAAGCGTAAACTAAGCCATGGTGTAACGGGCGTCGGATTATGGTTTTTGTGCTCTTTTATTAGCACCAAAACTTAATTTATGCACAAGCAGTTCCAGGTATTGGCCAAGGTTAAGGTTTCGATTTGTCTGCCATATTATCCGATTGCCCTTGAGTGTGATACTCTAGAGTGAAGATGACCTGAAACTCGTCTCAAAATAAGCAAACAGGATGTCCTCTCCCCGACAACAGGGATTTCAAGGAAAGGGTGAAAAATCCAACAGCTGTTGACAACATTAAGAGAATTAGCTGAATTTCTCTTTTCCCCCCAAAACAAAAAGTTATTCCACTAAAAGACGATTGAGCGTTAGAAAAAAAAATGAGACCCCGCACAGGGGTGTATTATAGCAAGAGACTATTGTCTAGAGCCATACCGGAAGCTAGTATTAAGGATTGTGATAATGTTATAAAAAAATGGATGAGACAACAAATCAAAAGTTGGAACAGAAGTAGTCTACAAAGCAAGCGAAACATTTCCGTGACTCGGGGAGTGGCTTGGGGACTAGCCCGATTGAGCTGAATGAAAGTACGAAAGAAGGAAAGAGCAACAGCGTAATGGTAATACGCTCTGAGTGCAGTGGAACATGGATGAATGGTGGACTAGTTGGCTACTCTCTCCACTAGCTAAAGACAGGCTATGATATATATATCTTCGTCTAGCGCCACAAAACTCTTGAAACCCAATCAACTCTAAAGAGCTGACAAATTCTGAACCCTTGCTATCTCATCTGGAACCATCCTGACATCCCATGATCCAAGCCTCGCAATGGGCCGCCCCGGGCGGTGAAATCTCAAGTCCTGCCCAAACCCGACCCAAATGATTGCAGGGCCGGCCCAGCCCGACCCAACCCAAACAAAGCCCAGACCACCCGGAAAGCTCAAACTATTCATACAAAAGCCCTCAACCCAATTGCGTTTTCTGAGATTGTTCGAGGCGCTTATTGTGTCATGTGATATCTTTCGCGTTGCTCGCATCCCTGAGGAGGATCGGAGGGGATCTTTTTGGGGAGCCGGGATGCGAGGAAATCGAAGAGAGTTCACTAATATCGTCACGAAACCCCTGCATAATTAAAGAGCTATGTACTGAAGAGAGTGGCTTTTAGGGGTATGCCCAAATCCCAGGAGAATTTCCCTAGAGAGAAATACCCTTTGTAGAATCAAAGTAGAGCTACATCAGGGAAAGGAGTGGTTAAAGAGATGAAGCCAAACTTTTCCCAACACCAGACTCCCTCGGGAATGAGGCAAGTCCTGGGGTTCACAAGAATTTCGTTTAAAATCGAGAGATATGAGTGATATCGCGTGACTTGTTGAGGAAAAGTGGTAAGGTTTTTGTGGGGTTTATTTCAGGTGGCCCGGCCCAAACCCCCGGCCTCTCGACCATGCCCGACCCGACCCGGTTTGAGCCCGGGCCGGCCCAAAGGCCCAATAAGAATCGGTATCAACAAAACAAAAAACTAGTACTTTGTGCCTAGAGTAATAGGAGGTGAAAACAACAACCCACTGTTATGTGCCTAATCGCCGCACACCACAAAGCCACATGCCCGATAACCTTATCTCTTAACCATCTGCCCGCCTCTCTACATACATACCCGTGTATCTGCCCAAATGGATACCCACATAACCTCCTAACCACACACTCCATAGGCATTCCAACATAGCCGACATTTTTATTCATCAGGTTTAATGTTTCCCCAAATGTCCCACAGGTTCGTGCAGCACAATGAAACCTCACTCCTAATATCTGGCATATTTTGTTGTATATAACGACTGCGTCGATCCACGCAGATACCCCTTCTAGAAACCAAAAAAAGAATAGCAAAGCTTTCACAAATATCTTCTCTTTTACAAGCAATAACCTCAGCCTCATATTAGAAATCACAATTTCCTTTGGAACGTTCAAGGACTAACCCTGACGTCCGAGTATATCTTCCTTCACTTAGTATACCAACGGGGGCGTACTATCCACCTGCGACTAGTCACCGCACTCTACTACCACCAGTATTAGAAGCTATGGAGATTCTCACCCCAGAGGAAACCATTAAACGCGAGCCCCTACTGTCTCAAGGGTTTGGAGACGTGACACAACTAGGATCATCGCCTTCCCACAGTTACTTCGGGGATCGAAACATTCAGAAGTCTATCAGAATATCTAATGGGAAGAGCGTATTACAGTCTCCCAAATGTGCTATATCCCAGCAAGCCCCGCAACACCAAAAGAAATCAAGAATGAGGAACCAGGCAGTATTCCCGGAGGCGTCGCTTTAGCCGCACACAGCCCTAGTAGTATCCACCAAGCGATTCAACAGGAGAGGAACCATTTGCATAACCATAGTTGTCAATTGCGCCCCTAGGTCTGGTCAGATTGCCAACGGGGATTTTTTCTGGGTCCCAACACTATAGCCTTCGTTGAGCCCTCGTGACGGAGTGGGGAGCAAGCAGTTAGATGAATCACCAAATAAGTACCTGTTTACCTAACCGTCTAGTTCTAAAAGTTTTCTGATAAAACTAGGCCGTAGCATGTCAGCCGGCATCATTTTCAGATAGACAGTGCAAAAATGTTTACCTAATTCTCTATGGTCCAAAATTCTTGTCGCTGCTCTAGATGGCCCAAAAGGGACGTTACCTGGGAGGTGCATTCAGAAATTCCACAAGACGCTAGATTGTACAGTACTGGGACAAACGGGTTCCTCCGATACCGGTTTTTGGGCCAAATTTAACATTTTCAAACTGACAATTCCCAACACTCTTTGCATGGAAACACTTCAAATCCTTCCTCCAGCTAGAGAATCACAAGCTATTTAAACCTCTAGAAGTAGAAGTGCAAGGAATCAAAACTGCTTCCATTGTTTATGATTGCATCCACATGTGTGAAAGTGACCTAGATTTTTGTATGGGGCTCCATAGAAAAAGGTACATGTCAGCCAATTTCCTGCCACTTATATGACTGTTTCTCCATCCCTTTGTAATATTTAAGAGTTTTGTAATGTTCAATATATTATCTACAGATTTTCTAATACTCAGCCAAACCTTTCTGGTTTCTCATAGAAATTGTGGTCAGTGGGAGGGTGGCGAAGTCGGCTACTTTTAGTGTAAAATGGGCATCGGACGAACCCTTTTGTCCTAGTACTGTACGTTGTAGTAGATAGACACAATCTACTTGCCCGTACCCCTCCAATCGTCTAGCTTTGTCTTGAAACCCTTGGAACTATGCTGTTGATTCATGTTTCGATTCCTAGTATCTGTCCTGCATTAGTTTATGTTTCGTCTCGTCTCACCAGCAACATCTGGGGCACTCCTGTTACAACTATGAGTTACTTGTATCATGTGGAGCAAAAGTTTTTCTAGTCGCTTTCCTTTGATATTATTTCTCTAAGATAAAAGCACAATGTATTTCCCTCTTGTCTTATACGATCATCAGTCTTTACTTGTTCACATTACCGCTCCCTCATCTTGTCTCTATAGTAAATTGCATTCGTTTTTCCTCATATCCGATCAAAACTTTGAACGGTCGGTACCGTCCTGAGGTGCCAGACTGCCCTCTATAGGTAAACGGGTCCTAAGCATGCTGCCTGATAATATATATTTCGCTAGTAGAACCACCAGATTCTGCGGATTCTCCTCTATCAACCAAAGAAGCTTGGCTAAAATGTTTCATATCCTACATTTCCTAGTTCCGCTACCGGCAATGTGAGGCCTCTAAATCCAGTTATCGCAGAGGCTAGTAGAGCTCGCAGGACTAGATATCTAACATAATAATAATCCCCGTTATGTGTTTTATTGTATTGTGGAGCCACTACGCCAAATCCAAAGACATGATTGGGGCTGCTGGGGGTAGTTCGGAGCATGAACTATGACCAAAATACGATAGATTAAAAATCGGAAACTACACGTGCTAAATCAAGGCTAATACAATCTGACAATCACAATATTTGGAAAGAGAGCTTATTCTGGGTCATCTTAAAACAATACTTGTGCCATGTGGCGGGCAAGGTACTCTCACGGTCACACAGTGCTCCAGGACCTGATTCCTTGAGAAAAAAACATCATTTCTTATTCTCATCCGTTCTATTTCTGCTTTTTCATCGTACTAATTTATCAAGACCTGGTCCCTCTCGCTGCTTTCTGGGTTTTTGCTGGTTCTTGGTGTCGAGTTGTGTGAGTCTACATACACTTGTTTCTGGTTTTTAATAATCGACCAAAGTTCAGTAAATAAGACTTGATGGCCCAATGGTCAAGAAACATACAACCATTTGATTCTTCCAAAAAATGCAACGGTTCATATCCTGTCCTTTTTTTACTTTTTTTTCATTTTTATTTTCCAATCGAGGAGGAAAAAACCTAACCCTAGCGATAAAGATGATATCGTAGCAAAGATATAATTCCGGTTGCCTACTTCTATGCGCAACACGTGGATCAAGGAGGGGAGAGACACTTTGGATAAAGTTGGCCGAGAAAAAAAAAAAGAAACTAAATCTTAGATTTTCAGTCTACGACAGCAGGGGTGTTTTTTTAAAAAATATAAAAAATATAGTCCAATTTGATAGGGTTAAAGGCACAATCGCATCATATCTTTTTTGAGCTAACATTCTGCCGAGGCCTCCCTCTTTATATCAATCCAGGTGCAATGCATAGACGGCTGGAACTATCACTAGAATCTCGGGTAGCATAGGGTAGCAGAAGGATTAGCCTTTGTATTATACCCAACCAGTGTTCTTCGGGTGAGGACGGGACGGACTACGGCTCATAGTCCGTATTTTTGGGGGTGCTAGAACGGACTACGCCCGGGAAGGTGAGGACCGGACGGACTATGGGACTATAGTCCTAGCGCTTAGACCACCTGTACTAGCCAAGTTGAGATGATGCACCTCCAAACGGATTCATTTCACTTCATGAGACATCACTCGTGTTGTCCCCGCTGCCCGGCAGCCGGCAGTCCCCCGCCGTCCCTCACCATTTCCGGCCGTCTTCGATATTCCTCGGCCGTCCTCGGCTATGTCCCACCGTCCACCCCCTGCCCTGAACTAACATGTCTCACCCAAACACTATGTGCTGCCCAGGGATGCCCGATTGCCAAGTGACTGTCTCACTAGAGGTGCCAAGTCAGGCTCTCTAGACCCAGTGTAACGGGGTGTGCTGAAGTTTACTGCAAGGTCAATCACACCGTTTATTGCAGCATGATATATAATCAGAAAGGCGATCTTTTATCAGCGACCCTTTAACCCTTATCCAAGTCCACGCGTCCCTTTGCTGTATCATAAATGGACAGCGAGCTACCGCTACTTGCAGGTCAAATGAGTATTATTATCATTATTTTTGTTCAATCGTCCCCCCACTGGCATGAGTGGCAGAAGTATACTACCAGCAGAATCGTACGTACAGTATGTAGAAGGCCTTATGTTTTTCTAAAGGTATGGGTATAGATATATTAGGGAAGAGTCCACTATAGCCTCCTCAAATGCCTTATCCATAAGTTAGGTTATATTGCAAAGAAAATCGCAAAGTTGCCCCTAGCTGCCTGAGGGCCTAGCCATGAGCACCAGCAGTCTCCCAGTAATAGCTTGGACTTGATTCCTGAGGATTTTATTGATTGAGCCCATGAAGCCGCAATACCGACACCGGTACTCGCCCGAGCTCTATCACTTCAGGGCCAAACCAAACCCTGCAAAACTTAACCACACTACCTTAACCCTGAGAACTTTTACTTTCTTCGTGATACTTCAATTTGTACCTGATTCCGTCCTGAGCTTGTTGAACAACCTTCTTAGAAATAATCTCTCTCCCGACTTGATTAACAATTAACCGGAGCAGATATTCAGATCTACTCTTGAAACCCATAGCTCCCCTAATCGCTAAAAAAATTAAAATCCCTTTAAGCGTTCCGGATTCCCAGCTCATCTCCTATCAGACAAGAGAGAAAATAATAAAAGAAGGTTGTTGGAGAGCCTTAACATTTCGAAGCTGGTCTTGTTTTCCGGTTAGAAGTGGTCCACAAACTTAATCTCATAGATTATCTTGACTACTCATTTAAGAAATCCCTCCCCCCCCTCTAATTGCAAGGCAAAACTACGCTAATGCCTATGTCCTCAAGCACCGTATGATACTGGTACCTTATGGTTCCAGAAGTGATCGAAGGGAAGCGTGTAGCCCCCTGGCCACAGGGTGGCCCACGTGCAAATCCTGGTTCCAGGCTTCAAAATAGTAGCAGAAAAGAATTCGGAGTAGGAGAGTTAAACGCTTACCGTTCTAGCACCGATGCGCATTCTGCATCATTGGCTCTGCTCTTGCTGATGGCGCACCTGCGGCACAACTCCAGACTGCTCCCAAATCGATTAGTCAATCTACAGCAAAATAACCAGAGACCCTCAAGGTGACCGAGGTACTTTCTTGCCCCCTTCCGAGTACTTTAGGAAGTCCAGCACGAGCTGCACTTCTAATAACCCCCCCCCCTTCCCCTTTATGGTATATACATAATTCCATAGGGCTGGAAAGCGGAGACCATGGAATAATCCCACACAAACCTCCAATAAATTCAGGGGCAATTAACCGCTCTCTAGACTAGATCCCAAAAGGTTACAAGCATCGAACCTCTAGCTCAGGTTACCAACCCTGACACTACTACTCAATTTTTGGGCCCGGCCAACCGATAAATCAAAGCAGAAGCAGAATAATAGAGCTTAATCCCAATTTGTGGCTTGCCATTACCAAAAGGCAGTGAAGTCGCTTACAGGTTCCTTCACAGCTCGAGTAAAATCGTGTCAGAGGTATGTTGCTGCTGAGGGTTTGTTGGGAACAGAGATATCTATAAGAGCCCTCAAAATGCGTAGTTCCCAACATATGTTTAATCGTACCACGCCATAAACCTTAATAATTCTCTGCGTATTTGAGGCCTCAGCTGTGAATCCGGCTTTCTGACGTTCCTACAGACACGCTGCCCGCTTGCCTATCTCACTTTCTTAAAACACACCTGTGCGAGTGATACCTAATCAAGTTGGTAAGCATCCCTGTACTGTACACTACTCTTTAACATGAGGAATCAAAAGTTCATCTGTATTCTCAAGCTAAGAGACTTACCCCTTTGTAGAGGAAATTCTACTAGTCAAACCGCCTCCAACGGTCACTAATCAAAACTCAACCAGGGCAATCCCACAATCGAAAAGTAGGAGGCACGCTGTGTCGCCAGCCTAATTTGTAACAAATATATCTATGCTAATGGCTTCTTCTGTCAGCGAGATCTGCGCCAACCATCCAGCTGTGTGAGAACTAGCTCTATCACGAACTGTTACACTCTCTACATATTCTTCCCTACCTGGGAATAGATTCCCTGCCACCGCCCTTCCCCTTTCTACCCTTCACCAAAACCTTCATGTCACCATCAAGATATGAATCAACAGTATCCTTCACCCCCCCCCCCAGAACTAACTGCTTGTGCCAATACCAATCTTCTACGATCTCCGAAAAGCATATAATCAAGCTTTGAAATCGCCACTGGCCCCCATTCACCTGCTCTTGATCAGAATGATTAATTTCAACTCCACAAAAAGCAGAAATTCTACCAATTTTCTACCACCGCCATTCAGTGAAAATCTGAACCAGAAATTTAGATATGGCCCCCCACCACATATACCTAGCTCGCCCAGATTCTCGGCTCAGGTACACACTGTGAGGATTATTTGAGTGGGGTGTGCAGAAGCTTCATAGAAGTGGACTAGAGACCTACAGCTATTGTCCAAGTTCAACTAAGCAAGCAGAGAACAAATGCCTTTGAAGTTACCTCAAAGGGTCCCTGCACATCATAGCCCATTGATTTAGGAACTTGCCATGACGAGCCGCTTCCACCTCACCAGGAAATCATACCCTCGGGCGACCCCAACTCAATGCTTGCTAAAGACCTCACTTAACGTAATTACCAATCTATGAAAAAAAAACTTTCTGCCATTAGCCATTGCAGTTTTGGTGACCCAGGCACACATGCTGTCGTAATACCCATCCAGTAGAATCCGACCAGAGCCTCTGGATTCCTTATTATAGGGGTAAACCCAAAAAGGCTTTGTCATAGGAAGTGCTTCAGATTGCGGAATATGTCAAGAGAACAAATAACAACATTGAATAGAAAGCGAGACCATCAAGACCTGGGGAGATCTGTTCAAGATACTCATCATCAAAACAACTAGCATTCGGCTCAATACAAGTGGGAAAGGCAGGTGAGCTAATCGATATACCTTCTCACAAACCATGCAACATGCTCCCAGCAGTTTGACAGCCGGCTAAGAACATCACCAATCTCTCCGAAAGTGAAAAGAAACCTAGAGGGCAAGCAGACACGGAAATGATTACTGGCTCAACTCAAAATATCTTATCGAGTGCTAAGCATCAGCTGCCAATTCCTGAAGATGCTCTTGCTATCAGCAACCTGAGTCCAAATTCGATGACAACGAGCCCAATCCCCATTGAACCAATAAGCATGGTTCGGAGGGTTTTAAAGATACTTAAAGCGCAACTAGGGGGAGAGGGGGTAATACACGACTTCCAAGTCAAGCCCACGTAGACTAGGCCAGAATTTTAATGGGTCAACTTAGGTCCTAATAGGACGACACAATTTTTGATTAATCCTCTGGTCAATGGTACGTCAAATATAACTATTACATCTAAAATACGGGCATATACAACAATCAAATTCACCACTCTTAAAGGAGTAACCCTTGACGAACATGGAGAACGCTCTAATGATTAGGAAATTTTTGATTTTTCTACTTGCCGTTTAGCACTACGGGGATGTTACGGAAGGACATAAATCTGCTACCGGTGAACCTGTATGCCTTTTTACAAGTTTAAAAGGTACTAGAATTGGCTCCGCGAGAAGCACCAGGTGTGTGAAAGAAACTGCATAGGTGCCCGACTATTTGTACACTAAAGAGCCACCAGCCACCTCTCCCTAGGTTCACGCCGCCTCACTCGCAACTTCATCCGTCGCCTCACAATCCGAGGCACCACCCCACTGTCGACCATATGGAAGGATGTTTCAACATAGTGTACTTCAGCACAATTCTTGCCGATAACAGCGAAACCCTTGTTCCACCCGTGGCGGGGCGGTATTTACGAATAAGGTCTAAAAATTAATAAACTAACTTAAGGTATGATAGATAGCAACGGTTGAAGGTGTTCAAAACCTTTATTCGATTAATGTAAGCACAACCTATGTGCATGCAGCCAAAACAACATTAAGTCAGGAGAACATAATTTGTCATAGAAATGTAATGGTAACTTATCCTCCCACTCTGGCCTGAGAATGGAAGGGAGACTAGGGGTCGAAAGAGCGCAGTGCGGTGAATCCCTAATTGGTAGAGCGTGAAGGAGAGGGTGGGTAGGTGGGTAGGTCGAGGATGGGTGATAGGATGATTCTTTGCTAAGAAGAAGCAAGTTTGCTGGATTGCCGGAAAAAGGTATGGACGAATCATGGAGAATGAGTGCTTTGTTTGAATCTTTTCTTCCTTAAACTCCTGTTATCGCCGGATCGACTCCTATGGGTCTCAAGGCCCAGTGTCCATCTCCCTCGCGACCTCCCCTGATGGCAATTCTACAGCACACACTCCTCCCCGGCTGACCTTGGAATGCGCCATAAGTTCGGCCGGACTACGACCTTCTTCCAGAGTCGTAGCAGAGCCTGGTCGGGATTTCAGGTGGGAGAAAAGCTGTGATATCCTCTTCTGACGATGCCGACGGAGCACCTCAGCTCCCAGGAAACCCAGTGCCACAGCCGCCACACCTCCTACCGCACCCCCGACTATCGCCCCAACGTTGGGTTTATGTGATCTGGGAGTTGAATTTGTATCGTTGCTCGAGCCCCCCGTTGTGACGGCGGTGGTCTTTAATGCCAATATGGTTTCAAGACCCTTGTCAGTCCAGCCTTTGTTTGGGCTCGTTTTAGTCGAGCCTCCGTTTTTGCTGATACGTGGTTAGTTTTCACTCTTGGTGTAAGATTGATTTGAGGTGTGTAAGGAGTCGAATAACTTACTTGCCACCAATAAGCTCAATAACTTTCGAGGGGATTTCGTACTTTCCCTCATTGGGTGTAAACTGGTCCGTCCATGTCAACGTGTTGATATCGAACAGGAATGCAGCATTTGCCTTCTTATCGCAGGTAACGGTGCCAGAGTAACTCGAAGTGTTCCTCCCGCCATAATAGAATATGTAGTGTTCTCCAATTGCCTGACATTTTGGTGAAATCCTCCCACTCGGGTCCGCCATGGCGGTCTTTGAAGTATACGGCAGCTGAGCCCACTCAAAGCTTGGAATCGAGAGAACCCAGATGGTACTAGCGGTTGGACCTCCCTTAGCATTTATTAAAGTGCTAGCTTCAAGGCCCCCCATAATGTAGATTTGATGGCTGGAACCATCTGAAGCTGATTTGACAGCAGTGCAGAACGCGAATCGAGGAGGCGGTACCGGATCTCCAGGTGGGATAAATTGGGTAAACCATTTTGATCCGCTTATGCTGTAGATTTTGATCAAAGAAAGATTTCTCTACCAGATTCTATCAACCTTTTATACTGGGAAATTAAATAGGGGGAGAGACATACCAGCCGGTCTCCCCTATACCTTCCGCCAAACTGAATCAAGACCTCGTCAGTAGCTGTTGCGAGATGCACTAAACCTCCCTCAGATATTCCCACAAGTTGTGTGGTTTCGTTTGCCCACGTATTAGTAGCCTGGTCATAGGTTATTATGCCAGTGTGCTCCTCTAACTCTGTTACCTCGAGCGATGTTCCGTTTACTGAGACAAGGGTGCCACCGAAAAGGAAACCAGCCTTTACTGGTGGAACCCATATTGTCATCGAACTGGATATCCTCCTTGTAGTGTTCGACTGGAACCAATCCATTAATGTTATCCCAGTATCCGTCCATTGCCGAGTCGCAATATCATATTGCCATTTCTTGTCCTCAATTGGAGTGCCCTTCTTTCCATAAATTGTACTGTTGTATGGGTTCCACCTCCCGAAAGTAAGGTCAAAACCGGATTCCGTAGGGAAAAATGCTGCATTTGAAACACCAGGTATTGTGTCTGGAACCTCTTCCGTCCGGACATAATGGACACTATCTTGAGATGTTCTAAAACTCTTCGACACATTCAATGATCGAAGTACTGTATCTATGCATGTTGTCGAATGGTTAATTTGGAAAGGGAGGGAAAGGCTGTGAATTCGAAGGGGACACGAACTAGGACCATTGTAACCCGCGTACGGCGAAGAATACTGCATCAATCCTCCCGCAATGTAAAGAACACCATCTTTCTGGGCCACTATATACCCCGATCGCTAGTCAGTAAGCAGTAAAAGAAAAATATGTTAGCAAGCTAGGGGGAGCACTACTCATATGCTCACTTAGGGAACAAAAATCTTCAGTTGGATCAACATCCCCACCGTGCGCTACCAATGAAAAAGAAAGTAACACTCCAAAAAGCCAAGCGCTAGGGGTAGAGAGTGGCATATTTTCTTAGCCGTGACAAGAAGGGCTTTAGAAAAGGATTAAATTGGGAGAGAACTGGGCTTAAGAGAGGAGGAACATTGCTGGAAATAAACAGGGAAGATTTCCCTCTGGAGATTGGGGTGTATTATAATTTCTTGGGAAGCACCTTCAAGGTATCACAGCTTACCCAGGTAAGGAGTTAATCCGTGGAAACCGGGTCCTCTCTAAACCGCCGCAGATACCCCTTATAGAAGCTATAATAAAAACTTCAAGCCTTCACAGAATCCCGCCTCTTTTGCAATCAATAAGCTTACCCGCACATCAGAAACCCCCATCCACCCGGAACGCCCAACACCAGCCCTAGAATCTGAGTATATATTTTCCGCCAGTTAGTATACCAAAGAGGATGGAATCACTACTTGCGGCTACCCACCACACCTCTCGATCAATATTAGGAGCTATAGAGATTCCCCGCAGTGGGAACCGGTACACTCGAGCAACCACTGTCCGAAGCGTTTAAAGAAGCGCCACCCAATTCGAATCGTTGCTTCCCCGCAGCTATTTCCGAGATCATGGCACTCAGAAGAGTATAAGGATATGCAAGGGGAAACTCGTATTATTTTTATATCGAAAGTACCACCATATCCTAGCGAGACGCCGCAGCACCCAAAATAAATTAAAAATAAGAATTCCCTACAATTCTTTGTGTCCCCCTAGGCTGTGCTTTAGCCACACATAGCCCTACCAGTAGTATCCTCCCAGTGATTCGACAGGCCAGGAACCGTTTTGAATAACCGTAGTTAGTGACCACCCCGTAAGCCAGGTTAAACTATCATAGCTACGAGGACTCCCACTAGGTACCAATACTTGTAGCCTTTCATCGAGCCCTCAAGATGGAGTGAGGGCAGAGATCAGAATTATAATGAAAGAAGCATGCTGTCTTAATAATATATTAAATTTTAGCTAATAGAACCACTAGATTTAGTAGATTCTCCTCGCAGGGACCTAAGAACCTTCTCTATGGAGGGGTTTTCCATCTTGGAGTCACTAGTCCTGTTCTCGGTAATGTGGGGCCGCTATTTGAGCAGAGGCTGATAGGGCCCGAGAGAGATGGGACATCTGATAGACGAAAGAGCCTTTACTCCTTGAGTATTCAGTGCATTAGTCGGATTCACACCCTTTCCTCTAGATATGCTTAGTGTACGAGTACATGTAACGAGATATAATAATAGTAACAACAATCCCTGTCAGTCATGTGTTTTATTGTCTGTGGAGCAAGCAACCATGCATATTCAAAGGAAAATGTCCGGGCGGCTCGGGGAGGCTCAGGGCATTAACTGGTATGATCATGATACCGTACTGTACTACCGACATCTTGGTAGCATAGATTGGCGAGAGGTGTTTCGCGCCGAGTTAGAACATTGCGGAAAAGAAGAGAGACTTCTATCCCGAATAGGAGATCTCTTATTTGGGTTTATTAAGTATCGAGGTAAGTTCTAGATAAGTTTTTAGTGAAGGGCCGACAAAATTGGAACAAACCATAGTTATTATCATACCCTCATTTCCCCACTTGAGCCCGCCATTTTGTTTAGTCTATATTCGTCCGGTGCGCATGCTTAGAACACCAATAGTTATCACTTGATCGGGAGGATAGCCACCGTGCGCTCCGTTGTGCTCCTCAAGATTTGTGCCTGTCTCCACTTCGTGCACCTTCTAGCATTAGTACCAGCGGCACCACATGTGAACTGGCGGTGCTGTTGAAATTTGCTCAATTTTGCGTGTATAGGTTGGAGGGAAAGTACGGTATTATAGATAATATTATGCGAAATCCCCCAAAGGATACACATGGTGGAGACTCACTTCCTCTAAAACCTTCCATTGGCATTGTAGCACCGTCATGTTCCGAAATCATCTCCATTGTACCACGGCACGAGCCCTCCCCCCGGCAGCATCATTGAGGAACATATATATATATATAGCAATTAAATTCATTGTTATGGACTGGAGGCATTGTCTGTCCTAAATAAAATAAGTCTAGGATATCTCGGAGCCAGAGCCACCAGTGTAGTCATCCCCGAAAAGCCAACTCAAGAATGGTAGAATGTGGGTTGGGTTTGGCCTCTCAGATGCTCAAGTGCTCTGCCGGATTTAGTCAGAGCTGGATCTCCGTGTCAAAATACCGCTATGCTGGTAAGCTTTGAGAGCCATCCTGAAAATACTCATATACGACTCCCCACTCAAGCTCCATGTTACCAAGCGGCATTAAAAGAGCAAATATACCCTGAGGAACTAGGGCTAGGAAGGAGCTCGGGGGCGAAACCACCGGTAGGATCTTTCCATGTCCGTTGTCCCCCGCCCTTCAGAACCCCTTGAAAGACAGGTAGCTGAGATATCTTGGTGTTAGGCCATAAAATATTTCCCCTGAAGAAAACCTGAAATCAACCGCAATTTCTAGGGCCGTATAGTGTAGAAAATAAGGACCAAAGCGCGGAAATAAAACCCTCTGGCTTTGAAGTGAATCCGCCCTCTTTCTCTCCTCCCCCCTCTTCCCCTGTAACCAATATTGACGCAAGGTAACAAGCTCGCAAATGATATAGTTCATTGTCTGCGAAGTGGCTGGAAAATTTAAACGATGCTCTATACAAGCATAGGTGCATGATGTGCACAATTCCACGATCAAGCAAGTGGTTACTAGTTGTGCTGTACAGTACTTGTACTTGCAGGTGAAATTGTTTTCCCTACATAAAAGCGAATCCTCCCCCCCCCCATCTGTCCCTAAGACTCTCCGCAGGAGAGAGAGAGAGTGTGTGTGTGTGTACAAGCACAGTACGCCGATAAATGCTCCGGAAATCCGGTTTATTTTTAGAGAAATATTCGGATTTTTCATAATTCCCTGTGATTTTGTTTTTTCTCGCTTCCTACGAGGACAGAAGTTGTATTAATTTCTTGGCTGGGGGTGAAACACCACGTTTTCGCTATAAGTCGTCTACCAGGCGAGACCTACCGTAGTACAGAGAGGGCGCGGGATTGGCTGGCACGAATACGGTAGGTTTCTCCTGAATCTTACCCCTGCTTCTCGGTACGGAATGCGATAGAATGGCTCCCGTGTGGCACAGGTGCATGGGTGCTGAGGCTCACATAACCTTATTTTTATGTTCAACCGTCGTCATCAGATGGCACACCCGGAAGCTACTTTTCAACCGGGCGCTAAAGTACCGTAAATTCTGGGTAAACTCGACCCGCCGCCATACTTCTTAAAGTAGCCACTATTCCTCTTGAAGACTAACCCTGTGGCGAATTCGCTTTTCTAGGGATAGTAACCGTTAGGTTTAGGTTAGCAGTGGTACGGGTAGCTATCCTCATATGTGTTGGGGTTGAGTATAGGGTTAGTAGAACCGGATGTTGGGTCTTGGCAGTCATGTATTCTATATATTCCTACGGTCATAGATAGGAAATACATCAAG
>Ga0307509_10003007_pt1 | contig 26366 bp, 20 predicted proteins | sample 10_EM_MG_FD_202245 | JGI IMG/M metagenome (GOLD analysis project Ga0307509, IMG submission 202245) | Populus trichocarpa ectomycorrhiza microbial communities from riparian zone in the Pacific Northwest, United States - 10_EM | ecosystem: Host-associated > Plants > Roots > Unclassified | place... | reverse complement strand
GCGCATCCTCGACCTCGAGCGAGCTGATGTTCTCGCCGCCGGAGATGATGATGTCCTTGCTGCGGTCCTTGATCTTGACGTAGCGGTCGGGCTCCATCACGGCCAGGTCGCCGGTGTGGAACCAGCCACCCTCGAAGGCTGTCGCGGTCGCGCCCGGGTTCTTCAGGTAGCCCTTCATCACGATGTTGCCGCGGAACATGATCTCGCCCATCGTTTGGCCGTCGGCCGGCGTCTCGGCCATCGATTCGGCGTCGAGCACCGTCATGCCTTCCTGCAGCATGTAGCGCACGCCCTGGCGGCCGTTCAAGCGGGTCTGTTCCGACAGGTCCTCGTGGGCCCAGCTGTCGCGCTTGACCGCGACCGACGCCGGCCCGTAGACCTCGGTCAGGCCGTAGACATGGGTGATGTCGAAGCCGAGCTGCGCCATGCCCTCGATCATCGCGGCCGGCGGCGCGGCGCCGGCGACCATGCCGCGCACCTTCTGCGTGATGCCCTGCCGCAGCTCGGGCTTTGCCGCGATCAACAGGTTGTGGACGATGGGCGCGGCGCAGTAGTGGTCGACGCCGTGCTCGCGCATCGCCGCGAGAATGGCCGATGCCTCGACGCGGCGCAGGCACACATGCGTGCCGCCCAGCATCGCGACAGTCCACGGGAAGCACCAGCCGTTGCAGTGGAACATCGGCAGCGTCCACAGGTACTTGGGAAAGTGCGGCATCGTCCAGGTCGCCGCGTTGCACACCGCGTTCAGGTAGGCGCCGCGGTGATGCGTGACGACGCCCTTCGGATCGCCGGTCGTGCCCGAGGTGTACGACACCGCGATCGCATCCCACTCGTCCTGCGGACCGGCCAGCACCGGCAGTGGCGCGTGCGCAGCCAGCAGCGCCTCGTAGTCGACGCTGCCGAGCAGCTCGCCGGCTCCGGTGTACTCAGGATCATTCACGTCGATCGCGACCGGCGTGCGGCCATGCTCGTCGCGCAAGACCCGCAGCGCCTCGCGCATCGTCGGCGCGAACTCGCGGTCGGTGATCAGCACCTTGGCTTCACAGTGATTCATCTGCCAGGCGAGCAGCGGCGCGTCGAGCCGCGTGTTGAGCGTGTTCAGCACCGCGTTCAGCGCCGGCACCGCGTAGTGCGCCTCGATCATCTCGGGCGTGTTCGGCAGCATCACGCTGACGGTGTCGTTGCGCCCCACGCCCATCGACCGCAGCGCGGCCGCGAGTCGCGCCGAACGTTCGCGCAGCTGCCGCCAGGTGTAGCGGCGCTGGCCGTGGATCACCGCGGGCAGGTCGCCGAAGACCTCGGCGCTGCGTTCTACGAAGCTGGTCGGCGACAGCGCCACGAAGTTGGCAGGGGTCTTGTCGAGGCCATGGTCGTACAGCGTTGTCATGTCATTCCCCTGTCTTGCTCAAGGCCTGGTCTATGTCCCAGAGGATGTCGTCGATGTGCTCGATGCCGACCGACATCCGCACCATGTCGGGCAGCACGCCGGCCGCGCGTTGCTGCGCATCGTCGAGCTGGCGGTGCGTCGTCGAGGCCGGGTGGATGATCAGTGTGCGCGTGTCGCCGATGTTGGCCAGGTGGCTCATGAACTGGGCGGCCTCGATGAACTTGACGCCTGCCGCCAGCCCGCCCTTCACGCCGAACGCGAGCAGGCCCGACGCGCCGGGAACGCCATCGACCACGCGCATCTGCCTCGCCACCAGCGCGTGTTGTGGGTGGTCCGGCAGGCCCGGATAGTTGACCCAGCTGACGCGTGGATGGCTGCGCAGGAATTGCGCGACGGCCAACGCGTTGCGGCAGTGCCGCTCCATCCGCACGTGCAGCGTCTCGGTGCCTTGCAGGATCTGCCAAGCGCTCATCGGCGACAGCGCGGCGCCGTAGACGCGCAGCGTTTCCATGCGCGCGCGCATCGTGAAGCCGAAGTCGCCGAAGGTCTCGAAGAACTTGACGCCGTGGTAGCCGACCGAGGGCTCGGTCATGCCCGGGAACTTGCCGTTGTCCCACGGGAACTGGCCGCTCTCGACCATCACGCCGCCCAGCGTCGTGCCGTGGCCGGCGAGGTACTTGGTGGCGGAATGCACGACGATGTCGGCGCCGAAGCGGATCGGGTTGCACAGGAACGGCGACGGCACCGTGTTGTCGACGATCAGCGGCACGCCGTGCGCATGCGCGACCTCGGCGACCGCGGCGATGTCGAGCAGCTGCAGGCTCGGGTTGCCCAGGCTCTCGGCGAACACGGCGCGCGTGTTCGGCTGCATCGCGGCGGCGAAGGCCTCGACTGAGCCGACGTCGACGAAGCTCGTCTCGATGCCGAGCTTCTTCAGGTTTACCGCGAGCATGCTGACCGAGCCGCCATAGAGCGCGCCGGCGGCGACGATGTGGTCGCCCTGCTGCAGCAAGGTCATCAGCGCCATTGCCTCCGAGGCCATGCCGCTCGCCGAGGCAAGGCCGGCGCGGCCGCCTTCGAGTGCGGCGACGCGCTCTTCGAGCGCCGCGACGGTCGGGTTCGACAGCCGCGAGTACACGTTGCCGAAGGTCGCGAGATTGAACAAGCTGGCCGCATGTTCGGCGCTGTCGAACACGAAGCTGGTGGTCTGGTAGATCGGCAGCGCACGCGCACCGGTTGCCGCATCGGGGATCTGGCCGGCATGGATCGCCAGGGTCTCGGGCTGGAAGCGGTGGTCGGACATGCTGATGCCGTTCGTCAGTGCGGCCGCGTCGCCGAGATCACCCGCGTGTTCACGCCGGCCCAGTGCAGGCCGCCGAACAGCCGCGCGTGCTCGATCTTCACGCAGCGGTTCATCACCGAGTCCATGCCGGCCTCGCGCGCGAGCCGGTCGGCCTCGAGGTTGACGACGCCGATCTGCTGCCAGAGGCAGCGCGCCTTGATCTCGATGGCCTGATGGGCAACCGCCAACACGTCGTCGGTGCGCCGGAACACATCGACCATGTCGACCGATTCAGGGATCTCGAGCAAGTCGGGGTAGCAGCGCTCGCCGAGGATTTCGGCGCAGCGCGGGTTCACCGGGATCACGCGGTAGCCGTGCACTTGCAGGTACTTCGCCGCGAAATGGCTGGGGCGATGCCACTCGGGCGACAGGCCGACGATGGCAATCGTGCGGCAATCGCGCAGGATGCGGCGGAGCGTCGAAATGTCGTCGGTCATGGGGTGATTCTCGTGCCGGCCCACCATAACCGAAACGTCCGTCGGCGGTCAAAGCCGCCGGCCGCGCTGCGGCTCAGTGCGCCGACACGATCGAATCCAGCGGCGACGGCGCAGACTCGTCCGCCTGCAGCGATTCGGACCCCGGCCGTGGCGCCGGCCAGTCGCGATGCGCCTCCTGCGCCAGCACGCGCTCGCGCAATGCCCGCAAGGCCTGCGCATCGGCGAGCAGACGCAGGCGATCGGCCTGCGTCAATGCGCGCGGCCCTTCGGATGCGGCACGTGCCACCAGCCGGGCCTGCGCCTGCGCCTTGGCGCCGCGCGCCGGCGGCCGCGCGGGGATCGAGCGCAACAGATCGGCCTGCACGGCCCCGTCGGTCACCGCGTCAGTGAAGCTCGGGGTCGCTCCGAACGCTGCCGCATAGCGGTCAGCCTCGGCCAGCACCGGCGGCTGTACCCGTTCCTCGGGGATCAGGAACAGACCGCGCGCCTTCAGCCAGCGGCCCGGCCCGGCACGGCTCGTCCAGGCCGAGAGCGGGACGGCGAGCAGCAGCCCGGCAAGCACCGGCGACAGCCACCACTGGAAGGTCGCGCTGCTCGCCAGGATGGCGCCGATCCAGGTCAGCGCGAGCACGCTGCCGAGCGCGTGGCGGCGCAGCGCTTCGCCGAGGCCGGTGGCGGCGTCGTGGCGGGGCGGCGACTTCCAGGCGAGCTTCACGCCGGTCAGCGCGGCCAGCACGAACTGGGTGTGGAACAGCATCCGCACCGGCGCGAGCAGCACCGAGTGCAGGAACTCGAACAGCGCACTCAGCAGCAGCTTCGTGATGCCGCCGTAGCGCCGCGCGTCGCCCTTGACGATGATCGCGAACAGCGAGATCACCTTGGGTGCGAGCAGCAGCACAGCCGTCAGGCCGAACAGCGTCAGCATCAGCTTGAAATTAGCGGTCGGCCAGATCGGGAACATCTGGTAAGGCTTGACGAAATACGTCGGCACCAGGTGCGAGTGGCTGGCGAAGAGCACGGTCGACAGCACCAGGAACGCCAGCCACAAGGGCGATGAGAGATAGGCCAGCACACCGGTCAGGAACACCATGCGGTGCACCGGGTGCAGGCCCGGCTCGAACATCAGCCGCGAGTTCTGCAGGTTGCCGTGGGCCCAGCGCCGGTCGCGCCCGAGCTCGGCGAGCAGGTTCGGCGGCACTTGCTCGTAGCTGCCGTCGAGGTCGTAGGCGATCCAGACCTTCCAGCCGGCGCGCCGCATCAGCGCCGCCTCGACGAAATCGTGCGACATCACGCCGCCCGACAACGAGGTCTTGCCCGGCAGCGGCGGCAGCGCGCAATGCTCGATGAACGGGGCCATGCGCAGGATCGCGTTGTGCCCCCAGTAGTGCGACTCGCCCAGCTGCCAGTAGTGCAGGCCGGTCGTGAACAGCGGGCCGTAGACGCGCGAGCAGAACTGCAGGATGCGGGCGTGGATGGTCTCGTGGCCGGCGGCGCGCGGGGCGGTCTGGATGATGCCGGCGTCGGGGTGGGCCTCCATCATGCGCACCAGCGAGACGAGGCAGTCGCCGCTCATCACGCTGTCGGCGTCGAGCACGATCATGTAGCGGTAGTCGGCACCGAAGCGACGGCAGAAGTCGGCCACGTTGCCGGCCTTGCGGTGCGTGCGGTGCTGGCGCCAGCGATAGAACACGCGCACCGCATGGCCCGCCTGGCGCAAGGCATCGGTGAGGTGTGCCCACGCGACCTGCTCTGCCACCCGCGCATCCGGATCGTTGGTGTCGCTGAGCACGAAGAAGTCGAAGCGCTCGGCCGAGTCGGTGCCTGCGAGCGACTCGCAGGTGGCGCGCAAGCCGGCGAAGACGGTGGGGACGTCCTCGTTGCAGATCGGCATGATGATCGCGGTGCGCGCCTCCGGTGCGATGGGCGCGGTGGCGCCCTCGCCGCGCAGCACGCGCGTCACCGAACGGCGGTCGCTGCGGGTCAGCATCACCCAGGCGCCGAGCACCGCGGTCCAGAAGCCCGCGGACACCCACGCGAACAAGATCGCGAACAGCACCAGCAGCCCGCGCTCGGCCCAGTCGTCGCCGTGCTGCGGCATGATGTCGATCATGTAGTCGGTGCCGATGATCGCGCCGAGCGCGACCAGCACCAGCAGCAGCGCGCGGCGCAACATCAGCGGTCGCTCGACGGGGTCGGTTTCCCAGGTCTGGGGCGGCTGCCTCTTCAACAGCCGCCGCACGGGCCGCCACAGCGGGTGGCCGGCCCATGCTTGCTCGGCCATCGAACTGCGATGCACAGCCGGCATCGGCCCGATGCGCGCATCGGGCGAGTCCATCGGCGTGCTCATGGCTTGTCCGATTCCGGCGGCACGATGTAGCTCCAGGTTTCGGTCAGGATACGCCCGGCGTCCCTGATCTGCGCACGCATCTCGATCGGCTTGGCGGCGTCTTCGCGCTTGACGCGAACCGTCATGCGCCACGCGCCGGTGACGGGGTTCAGGAACAGGTTCTTCTCGCGCAGCTGGGCGTTGCCGCCGATCTCGACGAAGGGCTCGGGCTTGGTCTCGGGCTTGAGCTCGCGCAGCGGCGGGCCGTCGAAGTCGACGATGAAGTTCAGGTCGCCGTCCGGCTGCTTCACGAAGCCGCGCCCGCGCCGCGTCTGCACGACCCAGGCCTTGCCGACAGGCAGCTGGCCGTTCAGCTGCCAATGCATCTGGTAGGCGAAATCGAAGGGCCGCGTGGGCTCAGGCACCTTGTCAGGGACCCAGTAGGCGACGATGTTGTCGTTGGTCTCGTCGGGCGTCGGGATCTGCACGAGCTCGACCCGGCCTGGCCCCCATTTGCCCACCGGCTCGATCCACGTGCTCGGGCGGCGCTCGTACTGCGCCTCGGGGTCTTCGTAGCTGCTCGTGGCGCGGTCGCGCTGCATCAGGCCGAAGCCTTGCAGCGGGTTGGCAGCGAACGAGGTCACGAGCAAGCGCTTCGGGTTCACGAGCGGCCGCCAGAGCCATTCGCCGCTGCCGGTGCCGACACCGACGGACAAGCCATCGGAGTCGTGCACCTCGGGTCGATAGTCGTCGCGCCCGCTCGGCTGGTTGTCGCCGAAGAAGTACATGCTGTTGATCGGCGCGATGCCCAGCTTGGTCACGGCCTCGCGGAAGTACAGCCGCGCAGTCACCTGCATCAGCGTCTCTGTGCCGGGTGTCAGGACGAACTTGTAGGCGCCGGTCAGGTGCTTCGAGTCGAGCAGCGCGTAGATGGTCAGGGACGTGTCTGTGCGGCTCGGCCGCTCGATCCAGAACTCGGTGAAGCGCGCGAAATCCTCGCCCGTCGGTACAGCGGTATCGATCGCCAGGCCGCGCGCCGACATGCCGTAGATCTGTCCCTTGCCGAGCGCGCGGAAGTAGCTTGCGCCGAGGAACACCACCACCTCGTCCTTGTAGTTGCGCGTGTTGACGGGGTAGTGAACGCGAAAGCCCGGGAAGCCCAGACCGCGCAGCTTCTGCGGATCGATCTTGTTGCTGCCGTAGTCGAACAGCTCGGGGTCGAACTCGACGCGCTTCACGCCGTGGGCGTCGACAGTGTTGATGCGCACGGCATCCGGGAAGTTCTTGCCCGGGTGGAAGTACATCAACTCGAACGGCAGCTTGTCGGCACGCCAGGTGGCGCGCTCGGGGCGGTAACGGATCTCGCGCAGCGCGTCGTAGTCGAGCGCGGCGAGTTGCGAAGGCAGCTTCGTGACCGGCGGCCGAAAACTGTCGGACGCCAGCGCGCGCGCGCGCGCCTCGATGTCTTTGAAGCCGAGCGCCTGTGCAGCGAGAGGACAGATCAGCACCAGGCTCAGCACGAGCCGGGCGAGGAAGGCTGGCAACAGTTCGGAAGCGTGATTCAGAGTTCGGCCCTTTGTGAGTCGCGTGCGGCTCTTCACCGGGACCTCCCGGCCCGAAGCTCGCGCGCAGGGCCAAACTCTAAGGGTATTTACGGCACTCGCGCGCGATGTATGGGTTTGCTTACACGCGCGATGCGGCCTGAATCGTCATGCCGGACGCGGTCCGGCAAGCCAACGCGCTGTCGTCCGACAGCGCGTTGGGTTCTCGATCACCCGTGCTTCGCGTCGAAGAACTGTTCGTCTTCGGTCGAGCCCTTCAGGGCGGCGGTGGACGACAGTGCTTCGATCGTGGTCGTCACCGCGTCGAAGTACCCGGTGCCCACTTCGCGCTGGTGCTTCACCGCGGTGAAGCCGCGTTCTGCGGCGGCGAACTCGGCCTCTTGCAGCTCGACGAACGCGCTCATGTTGTTGCGCGCATAGCCATGGGCCAGGTTGAACATCGAGTAGTTCAGGCTGTGGAAGCCGGCCAGCGTGATGAACTGGAACTTGTAGCCCATCGCGCCGAGTTCGCGCTGGAACTTGGCGATGGTCGCGTCGTCGAGGTTCTTCTTCCAGTTGAACGACGGCGAGCAGTTGTAGGCCAGCAGCTTGCCCGGGAACTTGGCATGGATCGCGTCGGCGAAGCGCTTGGCGTAGGCCAGGTCGGGCTTGCCGGTTTCGCACCACACCATGTCGGCGACTTCGGAGTACGCGAGGCCGCGCGAGATCGCCTGCTCGAGCCCAGCCTGGCTGCGGTAGAAGCCTTCGACGGTGCGCTCGCCGGTCATGAACGGCTTGTCGTTGTCGTCGACATCGCTGGTGACGAGGTCGGCGGCTTCGGCGTCGGTGCGTGCGATCACGAGCGTGGGCGTGCCCATCACGTCGGCGGCCAGGCGCGCGGCGTTGAGCTTGGCGACGGCTTCGCGCGTCGGCACCAGCACCTTGCCGCCCATGTGGCCGCACTTCTTCACCGAGGCCAGCTGGTCTTCGAAGTGCACGCCTGCGGCGCCGGCTTCGATCATCGACTTCATCAGCTCGAAGGCGTTCAGCACGCCGCCGAAACCAGCCTCGGCATCGGCCACGATGGGCGCGAAGAAGTCGATGTCGTTCTTGCCTTCAGACCACTGGATCTGGTCGGCGCGCGTGAAGGTGTTGTTGATGCGCTTGACGACCATCGGCACCGAGTTCGCGGGATACAGCGACTGGTCCGGGTACATCTCGCCGGCGACGTTGGCGTCGCCCGCCACTTGCCAGCCCGACAGGTAGATCGCCTTCAGACCGGCCTTGACCTGCTGCATCGCCTGGTTGCCGGTGAGCGCGCCCAGCGTGTTGACGAAGGGCTCGGTGTTCACGAGGTTCCAGAGCTTCTCGGCGCCGCGCTTGGCCAGCGTGTGTTCGACGGCGATCGAGCCGCGCAAGCGCACCACATCGGCAGCGCTGTAGCTGCGCTTGATGCCCTTCCAGCGCGGGTTCTCGGCCCAGTCCTTCTCAAGGGCTGCAATCTGTTGGTCGCGGGTCAGTGTGGTCATCTTGAACTCCTGTGAGATGGTGAAAAAGCAAGGTTGCTGGGTTCAAGAATAGCGACCGCATCGGCCGATGAGAAGACTTATGTCTTATATAAGACTAAAAAATGATCCTCATGAAATCAATAGGTTAAATACATATTTTCATAATGCGGTGCTCAATTCTCAGTGTGCGAAAGAAATTGACGCGGCGCAACATCGGTCAATTTCACGATGTGGATTGCGCGTTCCCGCTCGTGAAAACTCAGGGCAGATCCAGCCAGCGCCGGTAGAGCCTGTCGGCGAGCCGCTGCTGCGAGGTCAATGCGACGGCCGCTTGTGCGCGCATCGCCGCGCCCGATTGCACCGTCGCACAGTCGCGCTGCATGCGCAGGTGCCACGGGTCGACGGAGGCCGACCACGCGGCCAGCTTGTGCTGGTCGAGCTCGACATGGAATTGCATCGCCAAATGCCGCCCCAGTGCGAACGCCTGGTTCGGACACGCGTCGCTGCTGGCGAGCAGCTCGGCACCGCGCGGCAGCTCGAAGCTCTCGCGATGCCAGTGATAGACAGTGAGTTCGCTCGCAGCACCGAACCATGCATGTGCCACGGCCGTGTCGTTCACGCGCAGGGCCTGCCAACCGATCTCGGGCGCTGGCGAATCCTGGACCTGCGCGCCCAGCGCACGCGCCATCAGCTGGCCGCCGAGGCAATGGCCGATCACCGGGATGTCAGCGTCCATCGCCTGCAAGATCAATCGCTCGGCATGGCGCAACGACGGCAGATCATCGTTCGCGCTCATCTCGCCACCGAGCAGCGCCAGTGCACCGTAGCCGTCGATGCGCGGCGGGTAGGCTTGCGCAGCTTCGGTGTTGAACACATCGAAGGGCACGCCTTGCCGTGCAAGCCACGAGCCGAGGTAGCCCGGCCCGTCGAGCGTGAGGTTCTGCAGGACGAGGACTCGTATCATCGGCCGCCAGTGTGCCCCAGGCCAGCCGATGACCTCCTTCGCATTTCTCTCGCAAAACTCCTTCTTGAAGGCCGCTGCGCCAACGCCGGCCACGCCCTTCGTCGTCGCCGGTGTCGCGTGGGATGGCGCGGTCACGAACCGGCCCGGTGCGCGCTTCGGCCCGCGAGCGATTCGCGAGGCGAGCCACATGCTGTGCGACGCGACGCACCCGCTGTTCGATGTCTCGCCGCTGGGCCTGCTCGGTGACGCGGGCGACCTGCTCTTGCCGAACACGAGCCTGGACGGCATGCGCGCCGCGATGCAGCCGCTCGTTGCCGAGTTGATCCGCGCGCACCACATGTGCTGGCTCGGTGGCGACCACTCGATCACGCTCGCGCTGCTGCGCGCCTACCGCGCATGGCTGGGCCGGCCGCTGGCGGTGATTCATTTCGACGCGCACTGCGACACCTGGACCGACCACTTCGGCGAGCCCAGCGGCCACGGCACCTGGGTCTATGAGGCGATGCAGGAGGGGCTGGTGATCGACGCATGCTTCACGCAGCTCGGCATCCGCTCGGCAGGCACGCGCGACGCGCGCGAACACGTGAGCGACCGCGGCGGCCAGATCTTCACGGCGCGGGATCTGCGCGGGCTCGAAAGCCCGGCGCAACTCGCCGGCGTGCTCGGCGCGATCCGGGCGCGGCTCGCCGAACATGGCCACCCGCCCGTCTACCTGAGCCTGGACATCGATTGCCTCGACCCGGCTTTCGCGCCCGGCACCGGCACACCCGAGCCGGGCGGCATGACGAGCAGCCAGGTGCTTAGCATCCTCGAAGAGCTCGCGGATTTGCCTTTCATCGGCATGGACTGCGTCGAGGTCTCGCCGCCCTACGACCACGCCGAGCTCACCAGCCAGGCGGCCGCGGCCTTCGTGTGGACCTACCTGTGCGGCCGTATCGCTAGAGCGGCAACGCCGTCGTCTTCTTGACGGTGCGCAGCACCAGCAGCGAGTTCGAGCGCGCAACGCCCGGCAGGCGCATCAGCACCTCGGAGTGGATGCGTTCCAGGTCTTCGGCATCGCGGTAGGTGAAGCGGATCAGGTAGTCGTTCGACCCGGCCACGTAGAAGCAGTCGAGCACTTCGGGCTGATCGCGCACCGCCTGCTCGAAGGCTTCGAGCTGCGGCGTGTTCATGCTTTCCAGGTTGATGATGGTGAAGCTCACGCCGTGCTTGCCGACCGCGCGCGGGTTGAGCAGCGCGACGTACTGGGCGATGACGCCGTTGTCGTCCAGCGCCTTGACGCGGCGCAGGCAGGCCGACGGCGACAAATGGACCCGCTGCGCGAGCTCGAGGTTGGACAAGCGCCCTTCGCGCTGCAATTCGGCCAAAATGGCGCGGTCAATCGAATCCAGTTTCACTGGAGTACTTGTGTTTCGCATTTAATGCTTTTTTGTGAAGCCCGATTCGCATGATATTGCAGCGTCGCGGGGCAACCCCAGGCGATTGCGCTGCCACATTGCGTCCTGCTTTCCCTAGACTCTTTCGCTTCCGCCTCGCACACTTGCGCAGCGGGTGAATGGTCACCCTGGAGTTCTCGCCATGCACAAAGACGATCCCGCCACGACCCTGCCCGCTGCGGCTGCTGCCGCCGCCTCTTCGGCCCAACAGGCGATGGACGCCTACTGGATGCCGTTCACCGCGAACCGCCAGTTCAAGCAGGCGCCGCGCATGCTGGCCAAGGCCTCGGGCATGCACTTCTGGACGCCCGAGGGCCGCCAGATCCTCGACGGCATTGCCGGCCTGTGGTGCGTGAATGCCGGCCACGCGCGGCCGAAGATCGTGAGTGCGATCGCCGAACAGGCCGCCGAGATGGACTTCGCGCCGCCGTTCAACATGGGCCACCCGAAGGCCTTCGAACTGGCCGAGCGCTTGATCGAGATCACGCCCGCCGGCCTGAACCGCGTCTTCTATACGAACTCGGGCTCCGAGGCCGTCGAGACCGCGCTGAAGATGGCGATCGGCTACCACCGCGCCCGCGGCGACGGCGCGCGCACCCGGCTGATCGGCCGCGAGCGCGGCTACCACGGCGTGAACTTCGGCGGCATCACGGTCGGTGGCATCGTCGGCAACCGCAAGTCCTTCGGCCCGTTGCTTCCCGGCGCCGACCACATCCGCCACACGCATGACCTGAGCAAGAACGCGTTCTCGCGCGGCGTGCCCGAACACGGCGCCGAGCTGGCCGACGACCTCGAGCGCCTGGTCGCGCTGCACGACGCCTCGACTATCGCTGCGGTGATCGTCGAGCCCGTCGCCGGCTCCACCGGCGTGCTGCTGCCGCCCAAGGGCTATTTGCAGCGCCTGCGTTCGATCTGCGACAAGCACGGCATCCTGCTGATCTTCGACGAGGTCATCACCGGGTTCGGCCGTCTCGGCTCACCGTTCGCGGCGACGCACTTCGGCGTCACGCCCGACCTGATGACGGTGGCCAAAGGCATCACCAACGGCTGCGTGCCGATGGGCGCGGTGTTCGTCAAGCAGGCGATCCACGACGCCTTCATGACCGGCCCCGAGCACCTGATCGAGTTCCCGCACGGCTACACCTACTCGGCGCATCCGCTGGCCTGCGCGGCCGCGCTCGGCACGCTGGACACCTATGCCGACGACGGCCTGCTGACACGCGGCACCACGATGGCGCCGGTGTTCGAGAACGCGCTGCATTCGCTGAAGGGCGTGCCGCATGTGATCGACATCCGCAACATCGGCCTCGTCGGCGGCATCGAGCTCGAGGCCATCCCCGGCAGCCCGGGCAAGCGCGCGTTCGACACCTTCCTCGAGTGCTGGGAACGTGGCGTGCTGATCCGCACCACCGGCGACACGATCGCGCTGTCGCCGCCGCTGATCGTCGAGAACTCGCACATCGACCAGATGGTGAGCACGATCGCCGACGTGCTGAAGAAGAACGCCTGATCTCTTTGCCACGCCCACAGCATCACCGACCGACTCCTTTTGAAAAGGCCTGCCTAGCGCACACCTGTTTATGACCCTGCTCAGCGCCGACCAGCAACTGACGAAGCACTCCTACTACGTGGCCACCGCGCCGCGTGGCCCGGGGCATCAGGCACTGGAGTCGTCGCTCGAGTGCGACGTCGCCGTGGTGGGCGGCGGCCTCGCCGGCTTGTCGGCCGCGATCGAACTGGCGCAGCGCGGCTACAGCGTCGTCGTGCTCGAGGCGCAGCAGGTCGGCTGGGGCGCGTCGGGCCGCAACGGCGGGCAGGTGATCGCCGGCCTCGCCTGCGACCAGTCGGTGATCGAGCAGCAGCTCGGCGCCACCGCCTCGCGCGCGGTCTGGGACATGACGATGGAGGCGCTGCGCCTCATCAACGAGCGCCGCGCGCGCTTCGACATCGATTGCGACTGGCGCAGCGGCTACCTCAGCCTCGCCGTCAATGCGCGCAAGGCGCAGGATCTGCAGACCTGGCAAGCACACATGCAGCGCGCCTACGGCTACGAGACGCAGTGGATCGCGCCCGCCGAGATGCCGCAGTGGATCGCCAGCCAGCGCTTTCACAGCGGCGTGCACGACCCGCTCGGCGGGCACCTGCACCCGCTCAAGTACAGCCTCGGGCTGGCGCGCGCGGCCGCCTCGCTGGGTGTCAAGATCTTCGAAGGCTCGGCGGTGCTCGCGATGGCGCCCGGCGCCACGGTCAGGTTGCGCACCGCACGCGGCTCAGTGCGCGCGTCGCACGTGCTGCTCTCGGGCAACGTCTATCTGCACGGCGTCGCGCCGCTGCTCGAGCGCCGCATCATGCCGGTCGGCACCTACATCGTCGCCAGCGAGCCGCTCGAACCCGAGCTTGCCCGCACACTGATCCCGTCGGGCGCGGCGGTGTGCGACACCAACTTCGTGCTTGACTACTTCCGCCCGACCGCCGATCACCGCATGCTCTACGGCGGCCGCGTCAGCTACAGCACCGCGACGCCGCTCAACCTCGCGGCGAGCATGCAGCGGCGCATGGCGACGACCTTCCCGCAGCTCGCCAACACCCAGATCGAGTACTCGTGGGGCGGCTTCGTCGACATCTCGATGAACCGCGCGCCGGACTTCGGCCGCCTGCCCGGCGAGCACGCCAATGTCTACTACTTGCAAGGGTTCTCCGGCCACGGCCTGGCGCTGACCGGCCTGGCCGGCCGCCTTGTGGCCGAGGCCATCGCCGGCGATGCCGAACGCTTCGACACCTTCGCGCGCATCCGGCACCGGCCCTTCCCTGGCGGCCGCCTGTTGCGCACGCCGGCGCTGGTGCTGGGGATGGCGTACTACCGGCTGAGGGATATGCTGTGACGATGCGTCAACCCATCGTCCTCGTGCCCGGATGCAATCGCATGCTGGGCCTGCATCCGTTCCATGTCGCAGGCAAGAAATACATCGACGCGGTGCGGCTCGCCGGGTGCACGCCGCTGATCGTGCCGACCGCGTCCATCGCCGAGCTCGAGGACGAGCTCGATGCGCTGCTCGAGCTCGCCGACGGCGTGCTGCTGACCGGCTCGGCCTCGAACGTGCATCCCAGCCATTTCGACGAGGCCGTGCACAACCCCGAGCTGCCGCTGGACCCTGACCGCGACGCATGGACCTTGCCGATGATCCCGCGCGTGCTCGCGCGCGGCATGCCGCTGTTCGCGATCTGCCGCGGCTTTCAAGAAGCGAATGTCGCGCTCGGCGGCAGCCTGCACCAGGCGGTGCAGGAGGTGCCCGGCCAGCACGATCACCGCGCACCCAGCGACGCGTCCGCCGAGTTGCAGTACGCCCTCGCGCACGAGGTCATCGTGCAGCGCGGCGGCGTGCTCGCCGGCGTGCTCGACGAGCCCCGCATCCAGGTCAATTCGGTGCATGGCCAGGGCGTGAACCGGCTCGCCGCCGGCCTGCGCGTCGAGGCGCTCGCGCCCGACGGCCTGGTCGAGGCCTTCTCGGTCAGCGACGCGCGCGGCTTCAACCTGTGCGTGCAATGGCACCCCGAATGGCAGGCCGCGAGCAACCCGGTTTCGATGCGCCTGTTCAAGGCCTTCGGCATCGCTTGCGAAGCCTACCGTGACCGGCACCGCGTGCCGCGTGAAGAGACCGAGCCACCTGACCCGGATCGCTAGTTGCGCTTCTTGCGGGCGCTCCTCGCAACCGCAGAAGCTCTCTCGATTCCCGGCGCCGCTCCGTCAACCTGACGCGACCGCGCCCAACGACTCAGGTGTCCCATGCAAGACAAAAGCAATTTCACGTTCGCCGACCTCGAATCCTGGTTCGACGAACGCCGCGTCACCGAGATCGAGTGCCTCGTGCCCGACCTCACCGGCGTGGCCCGCGGCAAGATCCTGCCGCGCGAAAAATTCACCGAAGACCGCGGCATGCGCCTGCCCGAGGCCATCGTCGGCATCGGCGTGACCGGCAACTTCCCCGAAGACGGGCCCTACTACGACGTCATCCACCCGACCGACCGCGACATGCACCTGCGGCCCGACCCGTCCACCGTGCGCATCGTGCCCTGGGCCGTCGACCCGACCGCGCAGGTGATCCACGACTGCTTCGACCGCGACGGCAACATGATCCCGTACGCGCCGCGCTCGGTGCTGCGCCGCATCTGCGACCTCTACGCGGCCGAAGGCTGGAACCCGGTCGTCGCGCCCGAGCTCGAGTTCTACCTGATCGAGCGCAACTCCGATCCGAACACGCCGCTGCGCCCGCCCAAGGGCCGCAGCGGCCGCGCCGAGACCTCGCGCCAGGCCTATTCGATCGACGCGGTGAACGAGTTCGACCCGCTGTTCGAAGACATCTACGCCTACTGCGAGCAGATGGAGCTCAACGTCGACACGCTGATCCACGAGGTCGGCGCCGGCCAGATGGAGATCAACTTCTTCCACGACCACCCGCTCGGGCTGGCGGATGAGGTGTTCTTCTTCAAGCGCACGATCCGCGAGGCCGCGCTGCGCCACGAGATGTACGCGACCTTCATGGCCAAGCCGATGGCCAACGAGCCCGGCAGCGCGATGCACGTGCACCAGAGCATCGTGAGCGCCGTCACCGGCAAGAACATCTTCAGCAACGAAGACGGCTCGCCGAGCAAGGAGTTCTACTGGTACATCGGCGGCCTGCAGAAGTACACCCCGGCGGCGATGGCGCTGTTCGCGCCCTACGTCAACTCGTACCGGCGCCTGGCGCGCTCGACCGCCGCGCCGATCAACATCCAGTGGGGCAGCGACAACCGCACCGTCGGCATCCGTTCGCCGGTGGCCACACCCGCGGCGCGGCGCATCGAGAACCGCGTGATCGGCGCCGATGCCAATCCGTACGTGGCACTCGCTGCGACCCTGGCCTGCGGCTACCTCGGCATGAAGAACCGCATCGAACCGGCGCCCGAATGCAAGGGCGACGCCTACCTGTCCGAGTACCAGCTGCCGCGTTCGCTGAGCGAAGCGCTGGGCTGGCTCGCCGACGAGAAAGACCTGCACGACGTGCTCGGCAAGGAGTTCGTCACGGTGTACTCCGAGGTGAAGGAGATCGAGCACGACGAATTCATGAAGGTGATCTCGCCATGGGAGCGCGAGCACCTGCTGCTGCACGTGTAAGGAGCCGACCATGACCCGCACGACCCAACAATGGCAGGCCGCCGACGCGGCGCACTACCTGCACCCATTCACCGATTTCAAGTCGCTCGCGAGCAAGGGCTCGCGCGTGATCGTCTCGGCCGACAACATCTACCTGCGCGACAGCGACGGCCACAAGATCCTCGATGCGATGTCCGGGCTCTGGTGCGTCAACGTCGGCTACGGCCGGCGCGAGCTGATCGATGCCGCGACCAGGCAGATGAGCGAGCTGCCGTTCTACAACAGCTTCTTCCAGACCGCGACACCGCCGGCGATCGAGCTTGCCGAGCTGCTGGCCGACGTGACGCCGCCGCAGTTCAAGCACGTGTTCTTCTCGGGCTCCGGCTCCGAGGGCAACGACACCATCGTGCGCATGGTGCGCCGCTACTGGGACGTGCTGGGCCAGCCGCAACGCAGCGTCATCATCAGCCGCAAGAACGCGTACCACGGCTCGACAATGGCCGGCGCCTCGCTCGGCGGCATGAGCGGCATGCACGCACAGGGCGGCTTGCCCATCCCGGGCATCACGCACATCGAGCAGCCGTTCTGGTTCGAGCTCGGGCAAGGCATGAGCCGCGCTGAATTTGGCCTGGTGGCCGCGCGCTGGCTGGAGCAGAAAATTCTCGAGATCGGTGCCGACAACGTCGCCGCCTTCATCGGCGAACCGGTGCAAGGCGCCGGCGGCGTGATCGTGCCGCCCGAGACCTACTGGCCCGAGATCCAGCGCATCTGCGATCAGTACGGCGTGCTGCTGGTGTCCGACGAAGTCATCTGCGGCTTCGGCCGCACCGGCCACTGGTTCGGCTGCGAGCGCTTCGGCTTCAAGCCCGACCTGATGACCTTCGCGAAGGGCGTCACCTCGGGCTACATCCCGCTCGGCGGCGTGATGGTCGGCGAGCGGGTGGCCAGCGTGCTGATCGAACAAGGCGGCGAGTTCAACCACGGCTACACCTACTCGGGCCACCCGGTCGCCTGCGCGGTCGCGCTCGCGAACATCCGGGTGCTGCAGCGCGAGCACATCGTCGAGACCGTGCATGACGACACCGGGCCCTACCTCGCCGAGCAGTTCGCGACGCTCCTCGATCACCCGCTCGTCGGCGAGGTGCAGACTTGCGGCCTGATGGGCGCAGTGCAGCTCGCGCGCGACAAGGCCACGAGCGCGTTGTTCGACCCCGCGCTCGAGGTCGGCATGGTGTGCCGCGGCCACTGCTTCGGCAACGGGCTGATCATGCGCGCGGTCGGCGACCGCATGATCGTCGCGCCGCCGCTCGTGATCACGCGCGCGCAGATCGACGAGATGATGGCGCTGATCCGCCGCTGCCTCGACCTCACGCTCGCCGACGCGACCCGCAACCACTGGCTGTGAACCCCATGACGGCTTGCGTTGGCACGGGCTTTGCCTGGCAGACACCTTGCAAGCGCTGGCTAGACTGCCAGCCGCGACCGACTTCGACCCCTTCCCCCTCCGACAAGGACAAGACCATGAAACGGATGTTCGACACCCTGCTCTCACTGGCCTCAAGCGCTGCGGTCGCCGTGCTGCTCTTTGCCGGACCGGCACGAGCGCAGGAAGAAGAGAAGGTGCTGAACATCTACAACTGGTCCGACTACATCGCCGACGACACGATCGCCAATTTCGAGAAGGAAACCGGCATCAAGGTCCGCTACGACGTCTTCGACAGCAACGAGATCCTGCATGCCAAGTTGGTGGCGGGCAAGACCGGCTACGACATCGTCGTGCCCTCGTCGTACTGGGCCAAGATCCAGGCCGACGGCGGGCTGCTGCGCAAGCTCGACAAGGCGCAGCTGCCGAACCTGAAGAACATGGACCCGGCCGTGCAGGCCCAGCTCGCCGCGCTCGACCCGGGCAACCAGTACCTCGTCAACTGGCTGTGGGGCTACACGACGGTGGGCATCAACGTCGACAAGGTCAAGGCCGCGCTGGGCAGCACGCCCATGCCCGAGAACGCCTGGGACTTGGTCTTCAAGCCCGAGTACATCGCCAAGCTGAAGTCCTGCGGCGTGTCCTTCCTCGACTCGCCGACCGACATCATCCCGGCCGCGCTGCACTACCTGGGCAAGCCCGCGTTCAGCCGCAACCAGGCCGACTACGCCGGCGTCGCGCCGCTGCTCAAGTCGGTGCGATCCAGCGTCACGCTGTTCAGCTCGTCGGGCTACATCAACGACATGGCCAGCGGCTCGATCTGCGTGGCGCTCGGGTGGTCGGGCGACATCAACATCGCGAAGCAGCGCGCACTCGAAGGCAAGACCGGGCAGAACATCCAGGCGCTGATCCCGAGCACCGGCGGCGTGCTGTTCTTTGACACGATGGCGATCCCCACCGACGCGCCGCACCCGAACAACGCGCTGAAGTGGATCAACTACATCATGCGCCCCGAGGTCGACGCGAGCCTGACCAACAAGGTCTTCTACGCGAACCCGAACAAGGAGTCGAAGAAGTTCGTCAAGCCCGAAGTCGCGAACAACCCGACGGTGTTCCTGAGCGACACCGACATGAAGAAGATGGCCAACCCCGAGCCCTTGACGAACGACATCCGCCGCACCATGACGCGCCTGTACACCTCGTTCAAGACCGGCATCTGACCCCTTCCGACAAGACCAGCCCCATGGCAGCAAGCATCGACGCCCCGGCCACCACGGCCGCCTATCTGCAGATCCACGACGTCGTCAAAGACTTCAGCGGCTACAAGGCCGTGAACCATGTCAGCCTCGACATCGCCAAGGGCGAGATCTTCGCGCTGCTCGGCTCGTCCGGCTGCGGCAAGACAACGCTGCTGCGCATGCTGGCCGGCTTCGAGACGCCCAGCGCCGGCCGCATCGTGCTCAACGGGCAAGACCTGGCCGGCATGCCGCCGTACGAGCGGCCGATCAACATGATGTTCCAGTCGTACGCGCTGTTCCCGCACCTCACGGTGTGGGACAACATCGCGTTCGGCCTGAAGCGCGACGGCATGCCCAGGGACAAGCTCGCCGAGCGCGTCGAAGCCATGCTCAAGCTCGTGCAGCTGGGCAAGTTCGCCAAGCGCAAGCCGCACCAGCTCTCGGGTGGCCAGCAACAGCGCGTCGCGCTTGCGCGCAGCCTGGCCAAGCGCCCGCAGCTGATGCTGCTCGACGAGCCGCTGGGCGCGCTCGACAAGAAGCTGCGCGAAGAGACGCAGATCGAGCTCGTCAACATCATCGAAGAGGTCGGCGTCACCTGCGTGATGGTCACGCACGACCAGGAAGAAGCGATGACGATGGCCTCGCGCATCGCGGTGATGAGCGAAGGCCGCATCCTGCAGGTCGGCGCGCCCAGCGACATCTACGAGACGCCGGCGACACGCTTCGTCGCCGACTTCATCGGCAACGTCAACATGATGGAAGGCACGCTGCAAAGCGACTACCCCGATCATGTGATCGTCGAGTGCGCCGACTGCAGCCACTACGTCGGCCACGGCATCACCGGCACCGAGGGCATGGCCGTCAGCATCGCAGTGCGGCCCGAGAAGATCGCGTTGCAGCGCGAGATGCCCGCGAGCGAGCAGGCGCCGCACAACCGCGTGCAGGGCACGATCAAGGACCTGGCGTACTTCGGCAGCTTCACCGTCTACCACCTGCTGCTGGCCAGCGGCGCGATGCTCAAGGTCAGCCAGAGCAACGCCTCGCGGCATCGCGACGACCAGCTAACCTGGGGCGACACGGCCTGGGCCTCGTGGTCGCCGACCTCGCAAGTGGTGCTGACGCAATGAAGACCTTTTTCGGTTGGCTGCGGCGCGGACGCACCAGCGTGATCGGCGTGCCCTACCTGTGGCTCGTCGTGTTCTTCCTGTTCCCGTTTCTGGTCGTCTTCAAGATCAGCGTCTCTGAGATGGGCACGGTCAGCGTCAACGACGTGCTCAGCATCAAGGACGGCGTGCTGCAGCTGACGCTGCGCGGCACCAGCTACGCCTTCCTGACGCAAGACGACCTGTACTTCAAGACCTACCTGTCGAGCATCAAGTACGCCGCGATCACGACCCTGCTGTGCCTGGCGATCGGCTACCCGTTCTCGTATTTCATGGCGCGCGCGAAGGCAACCATCCAACCGGCCTTGCTGATGCTGGTGATGCTGCCGTTCTGGACCTCGTTCCTGCTGCGCGTCTATGCCTGGAAGGGCCTGCTCGACGAGAACGGCTGGGTCTGGCGCGCGCTGACCGCGCTGCACCTGGACCAGTCGCTCGCCTATTTCGAGCTGATCTCGGCGCCGGGCAAGCTGATGAACACGCCGTTCTCGCTCGTGATCGGCATGGTCTACACCTACCTGCCGTTCATGATCCTGCCGCTGTACTCTAACCTCGCGAAGATGGACCTGCGGCTACTCGAGGCCGCGTCCGACCTCGGCGCGACGCCCTGGAAGGCGTTCTGGCTGATCACCGTGCCGCTGTCCAAGGCCGGCATCATCGCCGGCTCGATGCTGGTGTTCATCCCCTGCGTCGGCGAGTTCGTGATCCCCGAGCTGCTCGGCGGGCCACAGACGCTGATGATCGGCCGCGTGCTGTGGGACGAGTTCTTCAGCAACAACGACTGGCCGATGGCGTCGACAGTGGCCGTCGTGATGATCCTGTTGATCATCGTGCCGCTCGCGGTGTTCAACCGCTACCAGGCCGAAGCGCAGGAGAAAGCGGCATGAAGCGCAGCACGCCCTTCGGCGCCGGCTTCGCGCGCGGCTTCGGCCGCGGCTGGCTCGGCGCCGGCTATGTGTTCCTCTACCTGCCGATCGTCGCGCTGGTCGTCTACTCGTTCAACGACTCGCCGGTGCCCAATCTGTGGAAGGGCTTCACGCTCAAGTGGTACGTCAAGCTCGCCAGCGACGGCGAGATGCTCGGCGGCCTGTGGCTGTCGCTGAAGATCGCGTTCTTCACCGCGTGCAGCTCGCTGGTGCTGGGCACGCTCGCCGCGTTCGCGCTCGTCAAGTACCGGCGCTTCAGCGGTCGCACGCTGTTCAGCGGCATGGTGAACGCGCCGCTGGTGATGCCCGAGGTCATCATCGGCCTGTCGCTGCTGCTGATGCTGGTGTCGGTGCAGAGGGCGCTCGGCTTCCCCGAGCGCGGCGCGATGACGATCTGGTTCGGCCACCTGCTGCTGGGCATGGCCTACGCCACCGTCGTCGTGCAGGCGCGGCTGCAAGGCCTGAACCCGCAGCTCGAAGAAGCCGCGATGGACCTGGGCGCGAAGCCGTTCCAGGTCTTCGCGCTGGTCACGCTGCCGATGATCGCGCAGGCGCTGATGTCGGCCTGGCTGCTCACGTTCACGCTGTCGCTCGACGATGTCGTGCTGTCGGCCTTCCTGAACGGCCCCGGCTCGACGACGATGCCGCTGGTGATCTTCTCGCGCGCGCGGCTCGGGCTCAACCCGAGCGTCAACGCAGTCGCCACCGTCATCATTACGCTGGTCGCGATCGGCACCGTGGTCGCCAGCATCTGGATCGCGCGCGCCGAACGCGAGCGCGCCAAGGCGATCGCGCAGGCCCAGCGCGACGACGGCTGAGACAAGAACAAGCACACAACCCCACACAACGAGGAGAACCGCATGAACCTTTGGAAGCCCGCCGCGCTGGCGCTCGCCCTGGCCGCTGCTTATCCCGGTGCCGCACTCGCCCAGTCCAACGCGGAGCTGCTGAAAGAGCTCAAGGCCTTGAAGGAGCGCGTCGGCGAGCTCGAGAAGAAGCTCGCCGACAAGCCCGCGGCCACCGAGAAGCAATGGGGCATGACGCCCGAGCAGTCGGCCGACTTCAACCGCATCGCGGTGAAGACCGAGGCGCTCGAGGACAACCAGGAAGCGATGGGCTACAAGGGCCTGAAGATCAGCGGCTTCTTCGACCCGACCTACATCTACAACCAGCGCCAGAACCGCGCCGGCTTCCAGTTCCTGAACCGCGTCTCGGACGACGGCTACAACTACGACAACGGCTACTTCGGCACCGCCGCGATCGACTTCCAGAAAGAAATGGAAGGCGGCACCAAATGGCGGCTGACGCTGATGCCCAACCGCGGCGCCGGCTCGATCGCCGACAGCGGCGGCAACTCGATCGTCCACGAAGCCTCGGTGTCGATCCCGCTCGGCGACCTGCAGACGCGCATGATCGCCGGCCAGATCCCCGACTGGTCGGGCTACGAGTACACCCAGCCGACGACGACCAAGCTGGTCACGCGCGGCATGCTGCTCGACTTCACCGAGCCGACGACCTACACCGCAGCCGGCGTCGACATCACGCGCGGCAAGTGGGAGGTCAAGACCGTGCTCGGCAACTACAACACGACCAAGCAGTCGGCCAACCGCAAGTCGCCGGTGCTCGCGTACCGCGTCGACTATTCGAAGGGCGAGTTCAACGGCTTCGGCTTCGCCGGCGTGCACGGCAAGGCCGCGAACTTCAGCCCCTTCGCGGCCGATGCGAACGGCAACGCGCCCGACACGCGGCTCGATCTGTTCGAGTTCGACGCCTACTTCATCCGCGGCGACCTCACGCTGCAGGGCCAGGTCGGCTTCGGCCGGCAGAAGGACGCGTCCATCGTCCCCGCCGCAGACGGCACGCTGCGTGATTCGCAGTGGTGGGGCGCGTCGGTGCTCGCGGCCTACAAGTTCATCCCGCGCTGGGAAGCAGTCGCACGGCTCGACTACATCGACAACCACAAGAACGGCGGCGGGCTGCTGCAGTACTCGGTCGAAGACGGCCGCAACGGCATCGGCCCCGACGGCAATCTGGGCTGCACCAGCACCGGCTGGGTCGACGGCTGCGACAAGGGCGCCAACCGCTACGCGCTCGCCGTCGGCGTGAACTACCTGTTGACCCCGAACACGACGATCAAGACAGAGTACCGCTACGACCGCGCCAACCTGCCGGTGTTCATCGACGCCAAGGATGGCACCTTCCGCAAGAGCAACTCGCTGCTCGGCGCGTCGGTGGTCGTGTCGTTCTGAGGGTGACATGAGCATGAGGAGCTGACATGAGCAGCATCGACTGGCATGCGCGCGCTGTCGCGCAACGCTTCGACGGCCGCGCGCTGATCGGCGGCCAACGCATGGCGGCATTGAGCGGCGAGACCTTCGATTGCGTCTCGCCGATCGACGGCCGCACGCTGACGCAGGTTGCGCGTGGCCGCGTTGCCGATATCGACGCGGCGGTGGCCTCGGCCCGCGCCGCGTTCGAGAGCCGGCGCTGGGCCGGCATGCCGCCAGCCGCGCGCAAGAAGGTGCTGGTCCGCTTCGCCGACAAGATCATGGCGGCGCGCGAAGAGCTCGCGCTGCTCGAGACGCTCGACATGGGCAAGCCGATCCAGTACAGCATGGCGGTTGATGTGCCCGCCGCGGCGCGCTGCATCGCGTGGTACGGCGAGGCCATCGACAAGGTCTACGACGAGATCGCGCCCACCGGCGCGAACGCGCTGGCGCTGATCACGCGCGAGGCGATGGGCGTGATCGGCGCCGTCGTGCCATGGAACTACCCGATGATCATGGCGGCCTGGAAGCTCGGCCCGGCGCTGGCCACCGGCAACAGCGTCGTGCTGAAGCCGAGCGAGAAGTCGCCGCTGACCGCGCTGCGCCTGGCCGAGCTCGCGCTCGAGGCCGGGCTGCCCGAGGGCGTGTTCAACGTCGTGCCCGGCTTCGGCGCCGAGGCCGGCGAGGCGCTCGCGCTGCACATGGACGTCGACGCGATCGGTTTCACCGGCAGCACGCGCGTCGGCCGCAAGATGCTCGAGTACGCGGGCCGCAGCAACCTGAAGCGCGTTTACAACGAGCTCGGCGGCAAGTCGGCCTTCGTCGTGTTCGACGACTTCGCCGACGTGGCCCGCGCCGCGAAGACGGCCGCCGGCAGCCTGTTCTTCAATGCCGGCGAGAGCTGCAACGCGCCGTCGCGCGTGTTCGTGCATGAGCGGGTCGCCGACGAGTTCACCGCGATCGTGCAGGCCGAAGCGCCGAAGTACGCGCCCGGCGATCCGCTCGGTGGCCAGAATGAGATCGGCGCGCTGGTCGACGATACGCAGATGCGCACCGTGCTCGGCTACATTGCCGCAGGCCGCGATGAAGGCGCACGCGTGCTGAGTGGTGGCCGCCAGGTGATGAGCGAGACCGGCGGCTTCTATGTCGAGCCCACCGTCTTCGACGGCGTCACGAACGGCATGCGCATCGCGCGCGAAGAGATCTTCGGCCCGGTGCTGTCGGTGATCCGCTTCAGCGACGAGGCCGACGCGGTACGGCAGGCCAACGACAGCGCCTATGGTCTGCAGGCCAGCGTCTGGAGCGACAACATCAACCGCGCTCACCGCGTCGCACGCGCACTGCGCGCCGGCACCGTGCACGTGAACCAGTACGACGAAGACGACATCACCGTGCCCTTCGGCGGCTTCAAGCAAAGCGGCAACGGCCGCGACAAATCGCTGCACGCGTTCGACAAGTACACCGAGCTGAAGACGACCTGGATCCGCATCGATGCATGACGACGACGCCGTGCAAGCCTTGCGCCAGCGCTTGGCCGCGCAAGGCGTGCACACGCTGCTGGTGCAGTTCACCGACGTGCACGGCGTGGCCAAGGGCAAGTGGGTGCCGCTCGAGCGCCTTGGCGATGTGCTGCGCGTCGGTGCCGGCTTCGCCGGCCCGTCGATCTGGGGCACGGGCCTGGGCCGCACCGGCGCACGCTCCGAGTACTACGCGCGCGGCGACGCCAGCACCGCGCAGGCCCTGCCGTGGATGCCGGGCTACGCGCGCATCGTCGGCGATGGCTTCGTCGACGACGCGCCCTTCGACGCCTGCCCGCGCCAGGTGCTCAAGCGCGCAACGGCGCGGCTCGCCGAGCGCGGCTGGTCTCTGCGCACCGGCATCGAACCCGAGTTCTTTCTGCTGCGCAAGACCGGCGCGCAATGGCTGCCCTTCGACGACAACGACCGGCTGGACAAGCCCAGCTACGACCTGAAGACCCTGCCGCGCCGCGCGCCGCTGCTGCGCGCGTTGCACGAGACGCTGGCCGCCTGCGGACTCGCGGTCGAGCAGATCGACCACGAAGATGCGCACGGCCAGTTCGAGCTGAACTTCGAATACGCCGAGGCACTGCGAAGCGCCGACAACCTGATGCTGTTCAAGCAGGCCGCACACGCACTCGCCGAGGCCCACGGCGCGGTCTTCTCGATGATGCCCAAGCCGTTCGCGAACCAGCCCGGCAGCGGCTTGCACTTCCATGTGTCGCTGTGGGAGGGCTCGACGGGCCTGTTCGACGACGGCCGCGGCGATCTGTCGACCCTGGGCCGCCACTTCATGGCCGGCGTGCTGCACCACGCGGCGGCGCTGTGCGCGCTCGCGGCGCCGACGGTCAATTCGTACAAGCGGCTCGTCGTCGGCGAGTCGCTGTCGGGCACGAGCTGGGCGCCGGCCTACGTGGCGCATGGCCCGAACAACCGCACCGCGATGGTCCGCACCCTGCCCGGCCGCTTCGAGTGGCGCGTGCCCGATGCCGCGGCCAACCCCTACCTCGCGACCGCGGCGCTGATTGCCGCGGGCCTCGATGGCATAGCCCGCGAGCTCGATCCCGGCCCGGCCTGCACCGACGATCTGTTCGCGTTCTCGTTGCCAATGATCCGCGAGCGCGGCATCGCGCTGCTGCCGCAATCGCTGGACGCCGCCATCGACGCGCTCGCCGCCAGCGAGCTGATGCAGCAGACGCTGGGCGCCACGCTGCACAGCGAGTTCGTGCGCCTCAAGCGCGACGAATGGGTGGCCTATGCCCGCCACGTCAGCGCCTGGGAGCTCGAGCGCTACGCCGCCACCTTCTGACGTGACGCGCGCATCCGCCACGCCCTGGCTCGCCTACCTCTGCCTCGCGGGCAGCATGGCGCTGGTCGGCAGCTATGTCGGGCTGTCGAAGGTGCTGGTGCTGGTATTCCCGATCTTCCTGCTCGCGTGGCTGCGCTTCGGCATCGCGGCCGCGGCGATGGCCGGCTGGGTGAAGCGCGGGGCCGGCGACACCCCGCTGAACGCGCACGACCGCCGGCTGCTGTTCCTCGAGTCGTTCTTCGGCAACTTCCTGTTCTCGATCTGCATGCTGTTCGGCGTGGCCATGAGCACTGCGCTCGCCGCCGGCGTGATCATGGCGGGCATGCCGGCCATGGTGGCGGTCATGTCGTGGCTGTTCCTGAAAGAGCGCATCGCCAGGCGCGTGATGCTCGGCATCGGCTGCGCGGTCGCCGGCATCGCGCTCGTCTCGCTCACCAAGCCGTCAGCAGCCGCG